>OIZA01000608.1_pt1 | contig 16771 bp, 11 predicted proteins | sample 1588381 | NCBI WGS metagenome assembly OIZA01 (sample SAMN03283277) | human gut metagenome | biome: human-associated habitat; material: feces | host: Homo sapiens | place: Peru | collected 2012 | reverse complement strand
TGTTTCATAGCTCTGGAAGAGCGCGAACACCCGCTCGCCGTCGATCTCCACACGTCCGGCCTCCACCGTTTCCAGCTCCGTGCCGGTGAGATAATCGAGCGCCTTTGCGAGATTTCCGCTCAGTTTGCGGTACTGCCCCGCGTGGTCCAACGTATCGTATATCATGGAAACACCCCTTTCGTTTTCTGCATTATAGTTCATAAAAATATCCCGCGCAACTGCGCGCCGAAAGCGCCGGCGGCGATCATTGCGCCATACAGAACATGCTTGCGGATTTTTTGGATATTGTGCACAGGAACACGCATTTCTCCATGTGATTTTTGTAGAAAATCAACTTACTTATTGCATGTTCTTTCGCCTGACGCTATAATTGTATCGTAATCAGAAATCCTGTTCTCTATCAGAGAACAATACAAAATTCAACCGACAGAAGGAAAATCATGAGCGAACCGATCGTCAGTTCCCTTGCCAAAGCGCTCCGCGTTCTGGAATGCTTCACGGTCAGCGAGCCGGAGCTCGGCGTCACCGAGATCTCCAAAAAGCTCGGGATCGGCAAGTCCAACGCGCACAATATCATATCGACATACTGCCAGATGGGCTATCTGCAGCAGCTTCCCAACCGGAAATACACGCTCGGCTACAAGCTGCTCGAGCACGCGTTCATCATCAACCAGCATCTTGGCTATCCGCACGCGGTGTACGATCTCCTGCTTGAGGCCGCCGAGCGCACCGGGCAGGTCGTTTACTTCGGCATCCCGTACGAAACGGACGTTCTGTATCTGTATGTCGCCCATCCGATCGCGCGGATGAAGGAGCTGCCGTACCGCGAGATCTGCGGCGAGCACGCTCCGCTGTGTACCACGGGCATCGGCAAGGCGATCCTCGCCAATCTCCCGCCGGAGGAATGGCTCTCCCGTCTGCCCGAGATCATTCCCGCGCACACCCCGCAGACGATCACCGATAAGGACAAAATCCTGCAGGAGCTGCAGAGCACCCGCGAGCGCGGCTTCGCCATCGACAACTGCGAGCACGAGCTGAATGTCCGCTGCGTCGGTGTGCCGGTCTATAACGCGAGAGGCGCTCTTGTCGCCGGCATCAGCTCCTCCGGCGCGGTGCAGGTCATGACCGACCGGAAGGTCATGGAATGCGCCGACATCCTGATGGGTATCACGCAGCGCATCAAGGAAAGGCTGTACGCCTGACACCCCAACGGGCACATCTGCGGGCGGAAAACCCCGCAGCTGCCATGCCGATCCCTGCGGGCATGATCGCCGCATGTACGCTGTACTTCCTGACCGACGGTCTTATCAAGGGCGTAGGCTTCGGCGCGCTCATCACCGGCGCGGGCGGCAGCCTGCATCTCGTGGCGCAGAAGACCATCGAAGCGATATTTACCAACGGCACCATCGTCGCGGTACCATTGTTTATCTTTGCCGCGAACGTAATGAACGCCGGTAAGATCACCGAGTACGTTTTCGGCACCTGCATGGGTCTCGTCGGCCGCTTCCGCGGCGGTCTGGCGCACGTCAACGTCCTCGCCTCTCTCGTTTTCTCCGGCATGACCGGCTCCGCCATTGCCGACGCCTCCGGTCTCGGCAAGCTCGAGATCGACGCCATGCGCAAAGAGGGCTACGATGACGGCTTCTCCTGCGCCATCACGGCGGCCAGTGCCACCATCGGCCCGATCTTCCCGCCGTCCATCCCCATGGTCGTTTACGCGATGCTCACCGGCGCCTCCGTCGGCGCGCTGTTCATGGCAGGCATGGTGCCCGGTGTGCTGCTCGCCGTCACGCTGTGCGTTTATGTGTACTTCATCGCCAAAAAGAGAAACTACCCCCGCACCGCGCCCCCGAAGCTGCGTGACTATCTCCTGTATCTGACGAAGTCCATCTGGGCGATGCTCACCCCGGTCATCCTGCTCGTCGGCATCTATACCGGCATCATGACCCCGACCGAGGCCGGCGCCATCGCCGGACTGTACGCGCTTCTCGTCTCCTTCCTGATCTACCGGCTCATGTCCTGGAGAACGCTCAAGCAGGTCCTCGTAGACACAATGAAGGGTACCGGCTCCGTTTCCATCATGATCGGCGCCGCCTCGGCCATTTCCTTCATCTTTGCCAAAGAGCAGATCGGCACGATCCTCGGCAACTGGCTGCTCAGCGTCACGGCCAACAAGTACGTCTTCCTGTTTGCCGTCAACATCATCATCCTGATCCTTGGCTGCCTGGTCGATACCTCGGTCATCCAACTTGTCATGATCCCGATCCTATGGCCGGTCGCGGAGGCGATGGGCATCAACATCATCCATTTCGGCCTCATCATCTGCTTCAACATGATGGTCGGTCTGTCCACGCCGCCGTTCGGCATGTGCCTGTTCATCACCTCGGGCATATCCGGCACGCCGCTCAAGGATATCATTCGGGAGATCTGGTGGCCGATCATCGTCATGCTGATCGTGCTCGCCGTGATCACCTACATCCCCGACGTGGTGCTGTTCCTGCCAAAGCTCACCGGTATGATGGCCTGATATAAAAAGGAGGTCCAAACATGACTTTTGCGATCCATGAAGGCGTATGGCCGGTAATGATCACCCCGTGGAAAGAGAACAATACGCCGGACTTCAAAGCGCTCGAGGCGCTGACGAACTGGTATGTGGAAAAGGGCTGCGACGGCATCTTCGCCGTCTGCCAGTCGAGCGAGATGCATTATCTTTCGGCGCAGGAAAAGCTGGACATCGCGCGCTGCGTATCGGAAGCCGCCGCGGGCCGGCTGCAGATCGTCGCCTCCGGCAACACCGAATGCAGCCGCACCGAGCAGTACCGCCAGATCGAGGACATGATGAAGATCCCCGGCATCGGCGCGTATGTGCTCGTGTCCAACCGGATGGACATCAAAAACGAGGGCGAGGAAGCCTTCCGGAAGAACGTGGACGACGTGCTTGCCGCGTTCCCCGAGATCTCGTTCGGCATTTATGAATGCCCGATGCCGTGGAAGCGTCTCCTTACGCTGGACTTCATCCGCGACTACGCCCCCAGCGGCCGTCTCGTGTTCATCAAGGACACCTGCTGCGACTATGAGCTGATCCGCCGGCGGCTCGAAGCCGCCAAAGGCACGCCCATGAAGCTCTTCAACGCCAACTGCCAGTCGTGGTACGACAGCTACTGCCACGGCGCCGGCGGCTACAGCGGCATCATGGCAAACTTCCACCCCGACATTTACAAGTACTGCGTCACGCACAAGGACACCGACCCCGAAAAGGTGCAGCACGCGAACGATTTCCTGACCCTCGCGGGCATGATCGAGCGCACCTGCTACCCGGTGAGCTGCAAATACTATCATCAGCTCGTCGGCGTCCCCATGTCCACCTACTGCCGCAGCGCCGATCCGCACCGGCTGGACAACGCCGCGAAGGAAGAGGTCGAAGCGCTGATCCGCATGGAAAACCACATCCGCGAAGAGCTCGGCATCGGCTGAGCGAGCAAAAACCGCATAAAAGCAGCCTCGGCCATAAAGCCGAGGCTGGTTTTTGTTTCATGGGGTATTCAAATGGCCGGAAACGGGTTTTCCCCACCGTGGTTCTGCATCACCATTGCCCGTCAGGTGCAGCGCGTTCGTGTCCAGTCCCCCGCACGTCTCCCCCGCGGCGTTTTCCACGTTCACTTGTCCGTCTGTGCCTGTGGTTGCCGTGCCGGTCCATGTGCCGGAGATGTCCGCCGCGCTTTGTTATACGATTTTGTTTCCCCTGTGCGCTACAAGAATCCCGCCTTTATATACCTCGACCTCTTCCGGAAATACCGGAATGATTTCCCAATGTGATCGCGGTGACATAAAAGACGTATGATCTGTACAGAAAAATTTGCCGCCGGGGAAAAGAGCGTTGTACAAAACGTGCTTAACTTCCTTTGACTGTGGAATATCGTAGTCTAATATGTTGCAACTTGCACATACGCTAAGTTGTCCCATTTTCCCGCGTTTGACACAAACCGCCTCTGTGGGGGATATATTTGATGAATCTAAATATTTCGCAGTGAATGGAGAAACAACGTTCATCCATTCTGCCCCCAACAAATAATGTAGTAGCAAATCATTGTCTTTCATTGTCACGTTATTGCGTGCGGGGTCATTTTTATATCGGCAATCATCAGAATCATCATAGTTCCCGAAAGAATGTAAGTATCCCGGAAAGTCCTCGACACTTAATCCCAAATATGCGTTGACATTGACATACTTTTCGGAAACATAATAGAGAAATTTGCTAGTCCAGGAAACAAAAGGATCCACATCCATATCCAAAGAAACTAAGGCATGAGAAATCTTAAATTCTCCGTAGTATTTATCCGCTTTCTCCGGATGAGGATGTGCCGTTATTATACCTATACAATCCCGGCAGGAAGGCCAGTCCAAATCCTTTTTTCCCTCCATATTGTATATCTTCTCAAAGCCATTCCGAACCTCCTCAAGGTCATTCAGGTGTTGGATAATAAATTTTTCATAGTAAGGTCCATAGTCTTGTGAGAAAAAGGGATACGGCGTATACGCTGCAGGATGCGACCAACCATAGCGAATTTTGCGGAGAACACGTCTAGCCTCTGTATTATTCTTAGCGCATTCAGATGGGACGATTCCTTCATACCCTATGCAAAACAGGCCGTTATCAAACTTAATTGGCTTATCCCCTAATTCAGCAACACTTTTCTTTACCGTGGCTCTTCGTCTACCTGAAAAGTCCCAAACCAAAAAGCATCTGGCTGAGTAAAAATTTTCCACTGCGCTACAATAGTCTTGCAGCAAGTTTATAAGTTGCGCCATGCTCAAGTCAAAGAAATCGCCGCCTGCAAGCACCCGTCTGGCATCTATAACTGTATCCGCATAATTAATAGTTGCTATCATTCCGTTCCTCCCCAGCTATTATGAATTACGCAAGGAATGGAACAAGCGCAGGAGAAAGGGCAGGAAGAGTGAGCGCTATAACAAAAAGAAGCATACCAACCGAATAGGCCGCCGCTTGGCGTTCTGGATTCACTCTGGTATCATATACAATTAGCGCTTTATCATATCCGTTTTTCTCAACCGTTCTATATGATACATCATACATTCCATAATGAATTTCACCTTCGATTGTTTTTGACCCACATGTCGGTCTTTGTCCTGCAAACTGAGGGTACATTTTTGAGCGGACAGTTGAGTGGCTATACTTTTCAAGCTGCGTAATCGTTCGCGAACTTTCAGCAGCCCCCTTAGACTTCACTTCATAAAACTCTTTTCCATCGTATAAGTCCAACCGCCCCTTTTGGCCGCTATCCGAAACAATATATACTTCGGTACTCCAACCGTACGCCGTAGCAATAGCATTCTGAACTGCACTATGAATTAAGAAATAATCAAAGAGATTTAATGCAGAAAACGGGCCACATCCACTGGAGTCCATGCCGCATACTGGATTATTCTTGCAATACGCGAACATGTTATAGCTGAGGATACCCTGTCCAGCGGAAACGACTCCGTCCGCATTAATGAATCTGCCGACAGCAGGATCATAGTAACGGCTCTGGAGGTAGTAGAGGCTTGTCTCCGTGTCGAAGTAGTAGCCTCGGTAGCGGATAGGGTTGGATGTGGCGAGGGAGCCTTCGGATGTCAGGATGTTGCCCCAGGCGTCGTAGGTGTAGGCGGCGAGGACTGTTCCGTCGGTGGAGATCACGCGCTCCACGTCGCCCTGCTGGTTCTTTACGAGGATACATTCCGTTTCCGCTTCGGCGGTTTTGTAGGTGTAGCCTATCAGCTCACCGCCGGAGCTGTAATGGAAGTAAAATGCATCGCTCGCGCCCACGTCCGCCATGAGCTGGCTGCTGTTCCAGATATAGCGGCGGGTGCTGCCGTTCACCGTCTTTTCGGTGCGCAGTCCGGCATCGTTGTACGAGAAGGAGAGCGTCGTGCCGTCCTTCTGCATGGACGAGAGCTGCCGCCCGCCCTGCCACGTCATGCCCCAGCCGCGGTAGCTTGTCGGGTTGCCGATTCCGTCGTAGGTTATGGCTTCGCCGTTGTACGCCGTCAGCAGGTCACGCCATACGGCGTCGCCGTAGGTATAGCTTACCGTGACGGGATTGGAAGTCTGCCCGTCCGCATAGTCATACTCGGTTTTCGAGAGGATGTTCCCGCCGAGGTCGTAGGCGTAGTTCCATGCCTTGCCTGCCGCGGTGTTGTACTCCCAGACAAGCTGGTTCAGGCTGTCGTAGGCGTAGGTCGTGCTGCCATCGCTTAGGATATTGCCGTTTGCGTCGTAAGTATACGAATGCGAGAGCGTGTTCCCGCCGAACGTGTTCGTCAGGGACGACACCTGCGTCGTCGTATACTGGGCGTCTATGTCGCGGTAGACATAGGACGTGGAGAGAACGGTATTCCCGCTGTTCTGGACGGTCTTGCCCGTCACACGGCTGTGGCCATCATACGTTATGGATTCCGAAACGCTGCCGTAGGTTGTGTTAGTCGGACGATGGTCATCGTCATACGAGTAAGCGTAAGTATCCGTCCGCAGCGCGCCGTTGTTGTTTACACGGGTAGTTATCGCGGTGACGTTCTGATCGGCGTCGTACGTCCACGCGATATCCGAGATGAGGTTCGTCCCGTCCGTCACGACGATGCGCGTCAGGCGGTCCATGGCGTCATAGCCGTAGTACTCCGCGGTGAGAAGGGTCTCTCCGGTTATTGTGCCGTTTTCCAGCGTGAGGGATTTCTTCTCTATCTTACTTATCTGCCCGCGGGAGTCGTAGGTATAGGCGTATCCTGTGCCGGTGTTATCGGAGAGGTTCGTGTACCGCCGGAGCAGATCGTCCGTCTGGGCGTCGTAGTCATACTTCCACCAGAGACCGTTGCCGTACAGCTGCTGCGCCAGCGTCCACGCGCCGGAATGGTAGTCGTTCGAGACCAGCGTCCATGTCTCGCCTATCTTTACCGCTGTGGAAAGTCCGGCAACGCCGTAAGTAAATCCGTACGTTGTCGCTCCGTCGCCGCCGCTATGTGAAAGCGACGTGAGATAATCGTCCGCATACACGCTCGAAACGCTGCTGCCGTCCGCGCCTGTGACGCCCGTCTGCCGCCGCATCGAGTCGTAGCTGTAGCTCGTTACGGCGTTCTTCGCGTCCGTCACGGCGGTCACTATGGAACGATCCGTGTCGTTCGAGTAAGTGACCGTATTCCGGTCGCCGCCCGTCGTGCTCGCAAGCATGTTGCCGTCCGCCGTGTACGCGCTGTCCGAACGGATCGCCGCGCCCGTGTCGTTCTGCGGCCGGATCGTCACGCTCGTGCTGTTGCCGTAGGCGTCGTACCCGTAGTCCGTCTGGAGACCTGTTGCGGTTACGGAACGGGTGAGCTGGTGGTTATCGTTATAGGTATACGAGTACTGCCCGCCGCCCGGCATCGTGATCGTCGCCACATCGCTCGTACCCTCGACGTAGGTATACGTTGTCGTCGTGCCGTCCGGATTCTTTACGGACGTGAGATTGCCGTCATCGTCGTAGGTATACACATAGTCGAACGGCTCGCGGAAGAGCTGCGCGCCGTCGAACCACGCTTCGTTCCCGTTGTTCTCATAGACGAACGCATATTCCACGCTCGTATAGTCGCCGGTGGCAGTGAGCTTACCGGAGAGGAACTGCCAGTAATGCACGTCCTCGTTCACGGGGACGTAGCTCGTCCCCGCGGCGGTCGTGCCGTTATAGAGCGTTACCGCAATGCCCGCCCGGCGCGGGTAGTCCGTCCGGGTCTCCATGGACGCGCTGTCCAGAGGAACGGTCGCCGCCTTCGCCCAGCCGCCGAACGTGAAGATATCCCCCGCCGTGCCGGAGACCGTCACCGTCTGCGTATACCGCTTCGAGACCATTCCCTTGCCCGTCAGGTGCAGCGCGTTCGTGTCCAGTCCGCCGCGGGTCTCCCCTGCGGCGTTTTCCACGTTCACCGCTCCGTCTGTGCCTGTTGCTGCCGTGCCGGTCCATGTGCCGGAGATGTCTGCGGAGATGTCGCCGTTCGAGAGGAGGTTGACGTGGTCCACGAGCGAGATCGTCTCGGACGTGTCCCCGATCTGCACCGTTACGGACGAGGTATCCCCCGTCCGGTACGCGCTCTGGAGGCGGGAGCTCGAAAGCATCTGGTTGGCGCGGTTCGAGGCGCTCTCGTCCTGCGCGTACCGCCCATACAGCGCCTGTCCCGCGCTGTTGTATACCGCCGTCGTGTTGCCGAAGTTGTTGAACTGGTAGATGACGTACCGCCCGAGGTTGTCCGTCACCTTCGTCGTGTTGTCGCCGTAGGCGAATGTGAGAGACGTTACGCTCGTGTTTTTGGACGTATACGAAAGCGCCGTCGTCCGCGCGGGGCTGGCGGACGAGCACGAGACGGAGAGCGTATCGCGGCTGCCGTCCGCGTTCTCGATGTCTGAGGCGGAGGTCATGATGTGCGCGCCGTCCCAAGCGTACGTTACGCTCTCCCCGTCATGATAGGTAACGGAGGCGAGGTCGCCCGCCGCGGTATACGCATACGTCACCGTCTCGATGGCGTCCGAACCTGCGCCGGTATAGGTGAGCTGCGTGAGGCGGCCGTCCGAATAGGCGAAGGCATAGTGCCGCCCCGCGCCGTCCGTGAGGGCCGTAACGCGGCTGCCGTCCGACGTGATGCTTATGGCGTTACCGTAGGCGTCCTTTACGGCGGCGAGCTGTCCCGCGGACGAGAACTCCATGGTGTTGCTCTTCTTGTCCGTGATGGTGTATCCGCTGTCGGAGACCGTCAGGGTATACCCGTACCCCAGCTCGTCCTTCCATACGCCGTTCGCGGAGACAAAGTACTTCTCCGTGCCGTCCCCGTCCGTCCAGCGGTAATAGCTCGTGCCGGAGACGGTGCATGCCTCGATGCTCTGCGCGTAGTTGCTGCGCCAGCCGTAGCCGTATCCAATATCATTTGCTCTGGCGGCGAGACTGTAGCAGAAGCCCGGCGCGGCGCTCATCCGGCTGCCGCCGTAGCTCATGTCCGTGCGGCTGAGAAGGTAGTTGCCCGAGAAGTTCTGCACATACGCCGTGCCTGCGCGTCCGAGGCTCTGGGATGTGTAATCCCAGCACTCTTCGAGGCCGCTCGTGTTGATGTAGAAGATCTCCAGCTTGGGATAGCGGTTGTTCCCGCTGTTTTCCTTTGCGTAGTAGTAATACCAGCAGTAGGTGCTCTCGTCCATGGACTTTATCATAAGTCCGTTGTTGAGCTCTCCGGCGTACCACCCGCGCGCCGCGCGGGTGATGTCGAAGATGTTATAGCCCATGCGCCGGTTGTAATTGAGCTTAAAGTCGAGCGCGGTCTCATCGTATGCCGGCTGATTGTTCCAGGAGATATCCGTATAGTCGAGCCGTTCGGCGGCGGAGACCGGATAGATGCTGCTCTCGAGCGTGCCGGGGACCTTGGAGCTGAACTCGCAGTAATAGTGCAGCTTGGCGCTTATAATGACGTCCGAGCTGCCGATGGAGGGCAGGTCATTGATGCGGATGAACGTGCGGCAGGTGCCGCTCGTTCCGGCGTTGCCGACGATGAGGTTATTCGTATAGGGATAGGCGTAGCGCGCTCCGGCAGTAGTGACATAGCAGTCCTCGAAGCTGGATGTGCTGAGCATGGTATAGATCGTGGGGTCGAGCGTAACGGGCCACGCTCGTTCCGCGTCCGAGAGCCAGTCGTGGTCCGGGCGGCAGACCATGGCATATTCGCCGGTGTTGAGCGTATACAGCTCGACCGCGACATTGCCGATGAGCCCGTCCGCGTCGTAGAGGTACGAGGGCGGGATATAGAAGATGATCTCGCCGTTCTCGTCCGTGAAGTCGATGCTGCCGTCCTCGTGGAGCTTGGGCGTGAGTCCCGGCGCCGCGATGGTGGAGGAGTACACTTCCGACGTAGAAGCCAAACTTTGGAGGATATAGCTTTCTTTGAGAGAGTTGCTCTGGAGGTCGTAACGGATGTCCGCGCCGCCGTATACGCCCGCATAGGTGACGCTGCTTTCGGTATGCACGGCGGTCATGCGAGCATTCGCGCCCGCGCCCGTTTCCGGTGCGGACGATACCGCGGACGACGACGACGCGCCGTCCGGACGGAAGTACAGGGTATATCCGCGGTGCGTCACGGCGATGCGGTTCGTATCCGTGAGCGACGTGGGGAACGTCACGGAGAGCGCTCCCGCGGCGTTGCGCAGCGCCGGTTCGGTGATATCCAGCGTTTCGCTGTAGTCCAGCGCTGCGTCCGCGGAAACCGTTCCGGCAGCGTCCGTAATGCCGCCGCCCTGCTCCTCGCTCACGACCGCGCCGGTCGGCACGCCCGCGTGCGCGGCCACGGTATACGAGGCCATGGTCTCGTTCAGGCGGTTGTCGATGTCCTGCCACGCGCCGTTCTCCTCGTAGTGCACGGCGCTGGGGTACACGACCGCCATCTTCGCCCCGTTTTCCAGCGTGTACTGTTTGGTAAATTCCTCGCGCAGGGAGGTATCTTCCCCGAGCACGGCGATCTCGTCCGCCGCCACGGCGTCCGACATATCCACCGGCTGGAAGCTTTCGTTCGTATAGGAGGCATCCCCATCCGCTGCCAGCGCCGTTACCGGCAAAAGCTGGAACAGGAAAACCACCGAAAGAAACAGGCACAGGGCTTTTTTCAGACGAGACATGGTTTGTCCCCCTTGATACAAAAATGACACAATGTCGCAGATCGATAAAATTGCATAATTTCATCAGGTTTACGGACTTCGTGTCTGGGAAAATTATATATGTTCAGATTTGCTTTTGCAAGTAAAATGTTTATCATCGGGGGCTCCGGTCAAAAAGGGGAATACCCTCTTACGATCTTATCTTAACGCCAAAAGCGGAACGACGTATAACGCCGTTCCGCTTTTGCCATCCGATTCGCCGCCGGGAGAGAGGACCGGCTGCGGGCTGGACGATCGCCCAAGAAAGGGGAGAAATGAGAGGGAAAGAAATAATTGGAGGTTTTGTCTGTCTTGCTTCGTCCGACTGTCTGTATATTACCGGAAATCCACGCTGTTTTCCTGAACAGACCGTGTTATTTCTGAAAACAAACTGTGAATAACGCGTCCTGTGCATGAAGCAGCTCTTGCCGCCGAAGCGGTTTATTGGATTATGCAGAAAGCCTCGCAGAGTTTGCGCCCGCAGGCGCAAAGAAAGTTTAGAGCATTTTTTCCGATGACATGTGCATCGGAGAAAATACCTCTCGGCTCGCAAACGTGCGAGCGTAAGCGAGTGCGCTGCGGCGAGCCGCTATCCCCCCTCAAACAAGCCCCTCAACGGAGTGGGGTTTGTTTGAATCAGCAAAAAGCGGAACGACGTAACGCCGTTCCGCTTTTGCCGTCCGATTCGCAGCCGGGAGAGAGAACGGCTGCGGGCTGGAGGATCGCCCGAAAGGGGAGAAATGAGAGGGAAAGAAATAATTGGAGGGATTCATCTGTCTTGCTTCGTCCGACTGTCTGTATATTACCGGAAATCCCCCGAAGTTTCCTAAACAGACTGTGTTATTTCTGAAAACAAAATGTGAACGACGCCGAGGGCGTGTATAAATTCTTTTCGTACCGGTAAAAATACCCTCGAATCCCAAATCGAGGAGGTTAACCATGGAGGAAAAGAAAGGCTTCAGCAAAAAGCTGAATGCGTTCTTTGCCGGGAAGGGCTTCTACATAGTCCTTCTTCTGTGCGCCGTACTGGTCGGGGCTTCGTTCTGGCTGGTTGGGCGCGGAAGCAGGGCTGATGTAGAGCACGATCCGGTCAAGGAAACGAACATCACGGCTTCGGCGCAGGAGACCGCGCCGCCGCAGGGCAGCATCCCCGTTATGAACACGGAGGAGGACGAGCGTCTCCCGCTCGGCACGGGCGTCCTGCCCGCCGCGGAGGGCGAGGAGATGCCGGAGGCGCAGGCCCCCGCCGTGCAGGAGGAGCTGCCGGACGTTCCGGTCTCGGTGAACGAGAGCGCTCCGCAGTTCATCCGTCCGGTAAACGGCGTGCTGCTTCGTGGCTTCAGCGCGGAGGCACTCTCCTATGACCGCACGATGGCCGACTGGCGCGTCCACCGCGGCTGGGACATCGCATGCGCCGCGGGCGAGCCGGTGCTTGCCGTATCCGGCGGCACGGTGACGGCGGTGTATGAGGACGATCTTCTCGGCACCGTTGTGGAGATCGACCACGGGAACGATGTCGTGAGCGTGTACGCCAATCTCGACGTCTCCCCCGCCGTCGGCGTCGGGCAGATGGTCGCCTGCGGCGACACGGTCGGCGCCGTCGGCACAACGGCGCTCGCCGAATCCGGCGAGGAGGCGCATCTCCACTTCGCCATGCGGCGCGGCGGCAGCACCGTTGATCCCGCCGAATATCTGCCGGAGACCTGAGGCGGAACTTTTTTCTGGCGGCTGCGTCTTAGTATAAGACGCAGCCGCTTACTTTTTTCCGCCAATTGACGAGCGGCGGCAAAACGGCTATACTAATGATTTGATATATTGCTGTACCGGGAGGACGCCATGCATCCGATCACAAAGAAACAGAAAATACAGTACATACTCGCCGCAGCGGGCTTTGTCCTGCTGGCGCTGGCGCTGCTGTTTCTGCTTTTGCAGGGTCCGTCCGGCGGGAAATCCGACGCGGATGCGACACCGACGCCAGAAGTGACCGCCGCGCCCAGTGCCTCCGCCGGTCTCACCATCGCCGGAGTGGATGTCGATCCCGCGGCGGACAGCTTTGAGCTTGCCGGAAAGACGCTCTCTGCCGGGGACTGCGCCTCCATCGCCTCGCTCGGGAATCTCACGACGCTCTCGCTGACGAACTGCAATATATCGGACGTGCATTTTCTTGCAGGACTTACGCAGCTGCGCACGCTCATTCTCTCCGACAACGCTATGGCGGACGCTTCGCCGCTCGCCTCGCTCTCGCAGCTTCGCACGCTGTATCTCGACCGGAATCCGGTCGCCGACCTTTCCGTCCTCTCGCCGCTCTCTGCGCTCACGACGCTCTCCATTCAGGGCGTGGAGATCGCGGACTATGTGCTCGAAGACCTGCAAAAAGCGCTGCCCGGCTGCCGCATATTCAGCGACAGCGTCGTGAAGGGCTCGCGTCCGGTGTCTCTCGGCGGGCTGGACTTCACCGAATCGGTCGAATCGCTCGACCTTTCGGGCCGCGGCATCACGGACATTTCCGCGCTCTCCGGCTGCTCGGAGCTGCGCGAGCTCAATCTCTCGAACAACCCGATCGCCGATATCTCCACGCTCGCCCTGCTGCCGAAGCTCACCTCGCTCGATCTGAGCGCCACGGGACGGAGCGATCTCGATAACGAGCTTCTCTCGTCGCTGCGCTCGCTCTCGTACCTGAAGCTTGAAAACAACGACGGCGTCACCGCCGAGGGCATCGACGCGCTGCAATCGGCGCTGCCGAGCTGCCAGATCGTCCATGAGCCGAAGTACTATACCGTCGTTTTCGGCGACCAGTCCTTCTCGTCGGACGCCTCCGATGTGACGGTGGACGCGCTGGGACTCACAACGCTCTCCGGCATCGAGAAATTTCACCAGCTGCGGCGGCTGAGCGCCTACGGCAACACGCTCACCGACCTTGCGCCGCTCGCGGAGCTGTTCTCCGTGGAGGAGCTGCAATTGGGCTATAACAACCTCTGCGATCTCTCCGCTCTCACCGGCCACACGGCGCTGCGGCGGCTCATTCTCGATCACAACGCCCTGCGCGACATCACCGCGCTCTCCGGCTGCACCGCGCTTGAGGAGCTCGATCTCAGCTATAACGACCTGAACTCCCTTGCGGCGCTCCGCTCGCTCACGCAGCTTCGCACGCTGAATATCACCGGAAACCCGGCTCTCACCGCTGATATGGTGCGCTCGCTGCAGGAGGCTCTCCCCGCCTGCCAGATCATCACGGACATCGACCTCTCCATGCCGGAGCCGACGCCCGAACCGCCCGCGGAAACACCGCAGCCCTGACCGTATCGGTTTAAAAAGCACAAAAACCGCCCATACTATGTGTATAACCTACATAGAAGGGCGGTTCTTTTTATGCATAAAAACGACAGGCTGCGGCCATGGGAAACGGCGCTGCTTGCGGCGGTGTGCGTAACGCTGCTCACCGGCGTGTGGGCGCAGGGGCGGCAGAGTGCGCTTGCGGACAAGGTCGTGCGGCTGCACGTGATCGCCGCGTCCGACAGTGCGGAGGATCAGCGCGTGAAGCTTGAGGTGCGGGATGCGCTGCTCGCGTATCTCACGCCGCGGCTGGAAGCCGCGTCCGGCGCGCAGGATGCCGCAGTGGTGATCGCCGCGGCGTCGGGGGAGCTTCAGCGTATCGCGGAGACCGCAAGCGGCGGCAGCGCCCGCGTGGAGCTCGGGCGTGAAACGTACCCCACGCGGGAATACGAAACCTTCTCGCTTCCGGCGGGCGTGTATACGTCGCTTCGCATAACGCTCGGCGCGGGCAGCGGGCAAAACTGGTGGTGCGTGGTGTATCCTCCGCTCTGTACATCGGGCGTGGAGACCGCGCAGGAAGCCGCCGTGCTCTCCGATGACGACGTAAAGCTCATCACCGAGGACGGCGAGGGCTACGTCCTCCGCTTCCGTCTGCTCGAATGGTGGGGCTCTCTCACCGGAAAGTGATCCCGGAATACCATTTTGGCACGAGCGTCCGGAAGAAATCGTAGTCGCGGATGATGCGCACAGCGCGCGCTTTCATTTCGGAGACATCCCTTGCACCAAACGGCTTCGCCCAGACGATCGAGAAAAGCGCCGCGTGGGCGCTGTATACGGCAAGCGCCTTCCAGAAGTTTTCCGGCACGTTTCCGGCAAAATAAGCGTCGATCTGTCCCGCGCAGTACGCCGCGCTGGCCTCAACGCCGAAGCATTCAAGTTTATAGAATTCCTCGTACGGGTCACCAACCTCCCAACGGTTGAAGTCGATCACGCCGAGCGAACCGTCCCTCCGGTACACCAGATTTCCCGGATGGAAATCCCCGTGCAGGTATACCGGCGGCTGCGTCCATATCGCGTCGATATTCTCCCGCACGAAAGCGATGGTGCCTTCGTCGCCGGGTATCCGCACGTCCGACGCCTCGTAGCGTTCGAGCTGGCGGAGCTTCCTTTCCTTTTTTGTCTCCTCCGGCACATCCGCCGCGTCCAGCGGCAGCGAATGGATCTTGCGCAGGATGCCGCCCGCCTCGCGTCCGAGACGGTACTGCTCTTCCTTCGGCAGCGTGGGCAGAACCTTTTCCAGATCGTCGCCCTCGACCCACGTGAGCAGCATATACGTCCCCGCAGCGCACCGCCCGAACCCTACCAGCTCGGATATCGGAAAACCGAGAGATGAGAATTTTTCGATGATCTCGCATTCCTTTTTCTTCGCCGCATATCGCTCCGGTGCGGAAATACGCAGCTGCAGATACCGCCCGTCCTGCGTCCGGACATGGTATTTTTCGTCGCTCGACCAGCCCTTTTCGATCTTTTCCACAGACAGCCAGCTCTCGCTGCCCCGGATCTCTTCAAACACACTCATGCCCCCCTTCACGGCGCAAAAGGCACTCTCTTACGAGAGTGCCTTTTCGCATAATCAATACTGGTAATGGTGCGCGTCCTGCAAGACCATTTCCTTCACCTTCATGAGGCGTACCTTTGTGGAGTTTTCGTTCTCCTCGAGCTTCATGGAGATGTATTTGATGTTCTTCTGCAGATCGGGGATCATGACGTACTCAAGCGCGTTCACGCGGCGGCGCGTCTTTTCGATCTCCTGCGCGAGAAGCTGCATCGTTTTTTCTACCTGCGCCAGCTCCAGCATGTCCTCAAACACGCCCGAGAGAGCGGTCATGGCGTCGTCCAGCTCGCCGGAGGTCTGCGCGAGACCGTAGGGGAAGATGTCCCCTTCCTCGGCGGTCTTGGTCTGGAAATCGTAGACCGGGACGTTGACGCTCATGATGTTCTTGAAGCTCACATCGAGCGCCACGCTCTGCCGCGGATAGAGCAGCGCCTGCTCGAGCATTTCCGGCGACATGACCGCGCTCGCCACGCTCAGCGCGCCGAACGCTTCGGTCAGTCCCTGCTCGACCTTCGTGCGCAGCTCCTTGTTGCGGCGGACAACGTCCATAAACTGACGCATCAGCTCATCGCGCTTGTCCTTGAGCAGCTTATGGCCGCGGGAGGCGGTTTTCAGTCGGCCCTTCATCTGGTTGAGCACCATTCGGGTCGGTGTTATGGTTGCCATGGGATCACCTCTTCCTTTCCGCGAAGCGCACTACTGCTGCTTCTTGGGAAGATACTTCGCAATGAACTCCGGCTTGATGCGCTTGAGCTCGCGCTCGGGCAGGATGGAGAGCAGCTCCCAGCCGATGGTGAGCGTCTCTTCAATGGAGCGGTTGGTCTCATTGCCCTGGGAGACATAGCGCTTTTCAAACTCTTCGGCGAACTTCGCGTAGAGCTTGTCGTCGTCGCTCAGCGCCGCTTCGCCCAGGATCGTCATAAGCTCCTTGGCTTCCTTGCCGCGGGCGTAGGCCGCGAACAGCTGGTTCATCGTACCGGCGTGGTCGGCGCGGGTCTTGCCCTCGCCGATGCCCTTATCCTTGAGTCGGGAGAGGCTCGGCAGCACGTCCACCGGGGGAACGACGCCCTTGCGGTACAGATCGCGGCTGAGGATGATCTGGCCCTCGGTGATATAGCCGGTAAGGTCGGGGATCGGGTGGGTCTTGTCGTCTTCCGGCATGGTCAGGATGGGGATCATCGTGATCGAGC
>OIZA01000605.1_pt1 | contig 16791 bp, 14 predicted proteins | sample 1588381 | NCBI WGS metagenome assembly OIZA01 (sample SAMN03283277) | human gut metagenome | biome: human-associated habitat; material: feces | host: Homo sapiens | place: Peru | collected 2012 | reverse complement strand
CCAGATCCATCAGGAGTACACGATGGAAAGGAGACCGGAAAGCCTTCCCTGGCGAGGGTCATTCCGGCTTATGACGACAAGAGAACCCTACTTTCGGAAGAAAACCAACAACCAAAGAATATGAATAAATACATCATCACTATCATTGTAGCCCTTATGGCTTTCGGCATCGGCGCCAAGGCGCAGACCGTGTATTCATGTCAGTACAAAAGCGAGGCGGACGTGAAAGTCCATGTCACCAAATACAAGTCCGAGGCGGATCTGGTCGTCTACAAATGCAAGTACAAGAGAGAGGCCGACATTGTGATTTATTTTACTGACTACAAGAGCGAGGCCGGATGGAGGAACAATAGCAAAAAACATCTGATGTACTGACGTTTAGAAAGTACGTCTTGTCATTGATCGCGGCTCTGGTGGCCGCGGTCGGTGTTTCCGCCCAGAGCCACATCCGGCATTGGCGAGCGGCCGCACCAAATATTCGCGCCACACAGTAGTTCTCAGAGATAGACCGAAGAGTTTTTCCACCAACTTTCCGTCAGCATTCATCCTCAAACGGGATTTCTTTTGCGCGGAGGGGAGAAGAATCACGTTTTTTGTGTAAGTTTGCAGTCCCAACGGAGTGGGGGGGTATGCTATGGGCGATGCGGCTGGAGGCCTTCCCGTCATGTGCGGGGATGGAAAAGCGAATAGGGATGTTGAATATTCACGAAAATTAAATAATTGAGAATATGAGGTTTACGAATAGGATTCTGATGATGGCACTGCTGGTGGCAGGTCTTTTTGCGGTGTCTGTCGATGGGTATTGCTGGGGGCAGAAGGGGCATGATGTCACTTGCGCTGTCGCGCAGCGGCATCTTACCCGAAAGGCGGCAAGGAAGATTGACGAAATACTTGACGGGAAGACCATTGTGTACTGGGCGAATTGGATGGACAATGCCAGCCACACTCCTGAATACCGGTACACCAGCTCGTGGCATTACAGAAACACTGACGAGGGCGAGACTTTCAGCGGAGCTCCCCTTAACGAGAACGGCGATGTCGTCCGCGCCGTCAACGAGCAGATAGCGGCGTTGAAAAGCGGGAAGCTTGACAAGGAGGAGCAGGCGCTCTCATTGAAGTTCCTGGTCCACCTTATGGGCGACCTGCATTGTCCGATGCACATGGGGCACAGATCGGACCGCGGCGGCAACAGATGGCAGGTGCAATTCTTCAACAACGGTACGAACCTTCATTCCATCTGGGACACCGGAATCATCGAGAGCGCCCACAAATGGACATATTCGGAATGGGTCGAGCAGATTGACACCAACCCTCGGGCTGAGAACAGGAAGATGGCGGAAGGGACACCGGAATCCTGGGGCGAGGAGACCTACGGGATCTGCAGGACAATCTACGCCTCGACTCCTGTCGGCTCAAAACTGTCCTATGACTACGTGGGCGAATGGACCGGGACGGTGGAAGTCCAGCTTCTACGCGGCGGCCTACGGCTTGCCGCTGTCCTGAACGACATTTTCGGATAGCCCGGAGGAGCATCAGAAACCGAAATAGTTCCGGGCGTTGTTGTAGGAGATGTCGGTTACGATCTCGGACAGAGTATCGTAATCTGCAGGGAACTCGCCGCTCTCTACCCAGTTACCGATCAGGTTGCACAGGATACGACGGAAGTACTCATGTCTGGTGTAGGACAGGAAGCTTCTGGAGTCGGTCAGCATTCCTACAAATCCGGACAGGTTACCCAGGTTAGCCAGAGAGATCATCTGATCCTGCATGCCGGTCTTGTGATCGTTGAACCACCATGCGCTACCCTGCTGGATCTTGGCAACAGCGGTGGAATCCTGGAAACATCCGAGGATGGTACCGATAGCCTGATTGTCGTTGGGGTTCAGACTGTAGATGACAGTTCTGGGCAGCTCATCGGTTACGATCAGAGCGTTCAGGAAGTCAGCCATCTGTGCGGAAGGAGCGTAGTTGTTGATGCAGTCGTAACCGGTATCGGGACCCAGCTTCTCGAACATCAGAGTATTGTTGTCACGCTTACAGCCATAGTGTAGCTGCATAGCCCAGTCAAGCTTGTGATACTCCTTGCCTACGAACAGCATGAAAGCGGTCTTGAACTTCAGTTCCTCTTCCTTGGTCAGAACCATCTTGTTCAGTCTCTTTAAGAAGATCTCTTCCAGCTCATCGTCGGAAGCGGGATAGTACATTACATACTCCAGAGCGTGGTCGGATACGTTACAACCCATGGATGCGAAGAAAGCCATACGGTTCTTCAGAGCTTCCTTCAGTGCTGAGAAGGAGTTGATCTCGGTCATGCCTGCTGCAGCAGCCAGCTTCTCCAGATAATCCAGATAATCGGGCTTCTCGATGTTCATGGCCTTGTCAGGTCTCCATGCGGGCAGAACCTTTACATCAAAGCTGTCATCCGCAGCCAGCTTCTTGTGCCACTCCAGAGAATCGATAGGATCATCGGTGGTGCAGATCAGGGTAACGTTGCTCTGCTTGATCAGGTTACGAACGCTCATGGAAGGCTGATGCAGCTTCTCATTGCACAGATTCCATACTTCGTCAGCGGTGTTCTTGTTCAGAACGCCATTGTAACCGAAGTATCTCTGCAGCTCCAGATGGCTCCAGTGGAACAGAGGGTTGCCGATGGCCTTGCCCAGGCACTCAGCCCATTTGCAGAACTTCTCGTAATCGGAAGCGTCACCGGTGATGTACTTCTCATCTACACCGCAGGAACGCATGAAACGCCACTTGTAGTGGTCGCCGCCCAGCCATACCTGGGTGATGTTGTCGAACTGACGGTCTTCAGCGATCTCCTTGGGATTGATATGGCAATGGTAATCCAGAATCGGTGTTTTTTCTGCGTAGTCGTGGAACAGCTTCTTGGCTGTCTCGGTCTCTAACAGAAAGTCCTTGTCCATAAATGCTTTCATTTTAAAAATCCTCCATATTCATATGAGTCAGATCCGGTAGGGATCCGGCGACTATAGTGATAAATATACAAAAGGGGTGATTTGCAGCTACCCCTGTGCTGTCATATCTAATAATGTGCGGCCATGGGCTATTTTGTGGTGCCGCGTTTTACCAGTTCTCCGGAGAATACGGTCTTCTTCGGCATCTCGCTTCCTCCCAGAACACCCATCAGCGTCGTGATCAGATGCTGACAGAGAGTTTCCAGCTTATTGTCGATACTGGTCAGTTCCGGATCGCAGCAGTTCACCAGCATGGAATTATTATATCCGATGATGGACAGATCTTCCGGAATCCGCAGTTTCATTTCGCGGCCGTATTTCAGAGCGCCCAGCGCCAGAGAATCGTCTGCCGCAATGATGCCGTGAAAAGTGATGCCCTTGGTGTGCAGTTTGATCAGCTGCTCGGCCATGGCGGGGATATCCTCATGGGATCCCTGATAGAGTTGTAAGAAGCTTCCGTTGGTCAGAAGTCCTTTTTCCTCCATGGCGGCACGGTAGCCTGCCAGCTTTTTCTTACCGCTGTAGGAAGTGGAGTTGTAGAAGTACAGGATGTCTTCCACACCGGAGCGGATCATTTCCATGGTAGCATCATACATGGAAGTAAAATCATCCGATACGATGCTGTAGACATTCGGAGCATCCATGGCTGCGTTCAACAGCATTACGGGAACCTGCACGGCAGCATCCAGAATGTATTTGTTATCTTCGTCCTTCTCGTAGATAAAGTTGGAACCTACCAATATAATGCCATCCACCTTTTTGGTGATCAGAAGGTTCATGGAACTGGCTTTGGTATCCAGATCGTAACCGGTACAGCACAGGATGCTGTCATAACCGTTGGCCCGAAGCTTCTGTTCAATATAGTAGATCGCTTTGGCAAGGTACGGATCCGAACTGTCGGCACACATGATACCGATGGTCTTCATGGTGTTGAGTCCCAGCCCCCGGGCAAATGCATTGGGAGTGTACTCGTACTGGTTGATCACATCCAGCACTTTTTTCTTGGTTTTCTCGCTTACGTTGTTGCTTCCGTTGAGTACGCGGGAAACAGTAGCAATAGAGACACCGGCCTTCTCGGAAATATCATAAATTGTCATCTGTGGCTTCCTCTCTGCTTCTATGTAACCTTATGTAACAAGGTATGTAAGAAAAATGTAAGTAGTTACATAAAAACCTATATCTGAATTATAACGAAAGACTTCTTTTTTTTCAAGATACTTTTTCAACTTCTCTTATGCCAAAAAATTATCAATGTGAAATATTGCTGATAAAATCGGTGGTTTCAAGAAAATAAAACTTTCTGTTTTTGGTGATTGACGAAACGATTTTTTTGAAGTAAAATGAATCATGAAAGTACTTACATAAACTTCCTACAATTCAGAACCAAAAGACAATGCCCCGGGCGGTGTAACAGATTCGTTCGTAAGGCGTGCCGGGGAAAGTAAGTGCAGGTAATAGAGTGCCGTAAGACGGTGCAGATAGGATACGCTAAGCGTAGAATGGAGGACAAAATGGATATCTTAAACAAGGCAAAAACCGGTAAAAAGGAAAGACCTATCAAGGTGGTACAGTTCGGTGAAGGTAATTTCTTGCGTGGATTCGTAGATTACATGATCGACATCGCCAACGAGCAGGGCAAGTTCGATGGAGACATCGTTCTGATCAAACCCATCGAGTTCGGTAACCTGGATATGTTCCACAAGCAGGACTGCCAGTACACTGTATCCCTTCGCGGTAATGTAAACGGTGAAGCCAAGATCATCAATAGAATCGTAACCAGCGTTGCAGACGCTGTAGACACTTACAATGAGTATGACAAGTACATGGGACTTGCTGAGATCGACACCCTGCGCTATGTGGTATCCAACACCACCGAGGCAGGTATCGTATATGATGATACCGACAAGTTCGAGTTAGAGCCTCCCAAGACTTTCCCCGGCAAGCTGACCAAGTTCTTATATCGCAGATTCGAGACTTTCAAGGGTGATATGAGCAAGGGTCTGGTAATGCTTCCCGTAGAGCTGATCGATGACAACGGTATTATGCTGAAGAAGTGCGTAATGCAGCTGATCGAGCTGTGGGGCCTGGGCGATGAGTTCAAGAAATGGGTAGATGAGGCATGTGTATTCACCTCTACTCTGGTTGACCGTATCATTACCGGTTATCCCCGTGCTACCGAGAAGGAAGAGTGGGAGAAGCTGGGTTACGAAGACCACATCATGGTAACCGGTGAGCCGTTTGCTCTGTGGGTTATCGAATCCGCCAAGGACATCAGCAAGGAGTTCCCTCTTCCCGATGCAGGACTTCCCGTTATCTTCACTGATAACCAGAAGCCTTACAAGCAGAGAAAGGTTCGTATCCTGAACGGTGCGCATACTTCCTTTGTACTGGCTTCCTATCTGTGCGGCAACGACATCGTAAGACAGTCCATGCATGACGATGATATCCGTAACTTCATGCTGAAGACCATTTACGACGAAGTAATCCCTACCCTGTCTCTGCCGGAGGATGAACTGAAGCAGTTCGCAGGTGAGGTTGTAAACCGTTTCGACAACCCTTATGTAGATCATGCGCTGCTTGCTATCTCCTTGAACTCCGTATCCAAGTGGAGAGCAAGATGTATGCCCAGCCTGTTAGGCTATGTTGAGAAGACCGGTAAGCTTCCCGCTCATCTGACCTTCTCCATCGCAGCACTGATGGCATTCTATCATGGCACCGAGATCCGCGATAAGGCTCTGATCGGTCACAGAGACGGTCAGGAATACAACATCATGGATGACAAGGCAGTTCTGGAGTTCTTCGCAGCAAACTGTGAGAAGGACACTAAGACTTTCGTAACTTCCTTCCTTGGTAACGAAGACTTCTTCGGACAGGATCTGAACAAGGTTCCCGGACTGACCGATGCAGTTGTAGCATACCTGGATGATATTAAGGCAAATGGCATGAGGGCAGCATTATGCAAGATTTCTTAAAGATTAATGACAATGATAATGTAGTCGTAGCATTAAATACGATTCCTGCCGGTGAGCAGATCACAGTCTCTGTCGGTGACGGTTCTAAGACCGTTACCGCCAGAGAGGAGATCCCCGCAGGACATAAGATGGCAATTTTTGACATTCCCGAGGGCGGCGAGGTCATCAAATACGGTTACCGCATCGGTAATGCCAAAGAGAACATCGCAGAGGGCAGCTGGATCCATACTCATAATGTAAAGACCGCTCTGGGTGATCTGCTGGAGTACACCTACAATCCCACTCCCGTAGAGGAGAAGAAGACGGAAGATGTGACCTTCATGGGTTTCAACCGTCCCGACGGCAAAGTAGGCGTTCGTAACGAGATCTGGGTCATCCCCACTGTTGGCTGTGTCAACAACGTGGCAACCGCCATCGCAAAGCAGGCCAATGCTTTCGTAAAGGGTACCGTGGAAGAGGTTATCGCATTCCCTCATCCTTACGGTTGTTCCCAGATGGGTGACGATCAGGAGCATACCCGTAAGATTCTGGCAGACCTGATCAACCATCCCAATGCAGGCGGCGTTCTGGTACTGGGACTGGGCTGTGAGAACAGCAACATTGATGTATTAAAGCCTTACATCGGCAATTATGATGAGAACCGTGTGAAATTCCTGGTATGTCAGGAACACGAGGATGAGATCGCAGATTCCGTAGAGATCATTAAGGGTCTGATCGATTACGCTTCCAAGTTCGAGAGAGAGCCTATCAGCGTAAGCAAGCTGGTCATCGGTATGAAGTGCGGCGGCAGTGACGGTCTGTCCGGTATTACTGCGAACCCTCTGGTAGGTCGTTTCTCCGATCTGCTGATCTCCAAGGGTGGTACCACCATCCTGACCGAGGTTCCCGAAATGTTCGGTGCAGAGACCATTCTGATGAATCGTTGTGCCAACGAGGAACTGTTCCACCAGACCGTAGATCTGATCAATGACTTCAAGAATTACTTCAAGAGCCACAATCAGACCATCTACGAGAATCCTTCTCCGGGTAACAAAAAGGGTGGTATCTCCACTCTGGAGGATAAGTCCTTAGGATGTACCCAGAAGTCCGGAAGTGCTCTGGTCAAGGGCGTACTGCAGTATGGCGATACCGTGAAGACTCCGGGACTGAACCTTCTGTCCGCACCGGGCAACGATCTGGTAGCAGCTACCGCACTGGCAGCCGCAGGAGCACACATCGTACTGTTCACCACAGGACGCGGAACTCCTTTCGCATCTCCGGTTCCTACCATGAAGATCGCGACCAACTCCCGTCTGGCAGGCAAGAAGTCCAACTGGATCGATTTCAATGCCGGCGTACTGGTAGAGGATAAGACCATGGAAGAAGAGACCAAGGCACTGTTTGATCTGGTAGTGGAGACCGCTTCCGGTAAGCAGGTATGCAGCGAAGCAGCGGGCTTCCATGATATGGCTATTTTCAAACAGGGTGTAACTCTGTAAAAGATCATACACAAAACGGCGTTCTTTTGTTACAGCAAACGTGCAGGAGAACGCCTTTGTTATATAGGAGGAACTATGACAATTCAGGAAATCAAGGCACTTCCCCGCACGGAGGAAGGCATCTTCGACCTGGTGGCCCTGCAGCAGAGCGCCGGCCTGCGCAACATTTATCAGGCGGCGGATCTGGTGTATCCAGCCTATGCGGCCTATGAGACCACCGAGAATAAAAAAGAGGGCTATCCGGATATCATGGCACAGATGCGTGTGCTGAAAAAACATGCGGAAAGCGAATTTACCGCAGAGAACGGAGCGGATTACACAGCGGCACTGTTCCATACCGTAGAGCAGATCAGCCCGGAGATCTACGAGAATTACAGAGAACTTCTGGATGATTTCCGCAGCGCGGTGAAGCGCATGCTGGAGCAGTATTACGATGCAAAGGGAAATCAGTTTGCCATGGATGACACATCGAAAAAGGTATTCTGCGATGCCCTACAGAAGGCTTGCGCGGAGTATCTGCTGTTAGCGGAAAAGTATCAGATGTGTAATAGATAGAACGAGAGGAAACAACGCATGGAAATCAGACATATTATGCATACTGCCCGCAGTGCGACCCTGGAGATCGCGGACGGCGGCAGATATTTTACAAAAGAACCCGTGGAACTGCGGGTGAATGGTGAGACAGCACTGACTACGGAGAAGACCATCACTTCCCTGTTCGGTCTGGAACCGGATCAGAAATATGTGGTGGAAGCATATGTGAACGGAGAAAAGCAGGGCGAAGTGTCCTTCAAGACGGATTACGAGTATGTGACTCTGGATGTGACCAGATTCGGTGCAAAGGGTGACGGCGAACATGACGATACCCATTTTATCCAGGCGGCCATCATGGCCTGCCCGGTGAACAGCAGAGTCTATTTTCCCGCAGGAACCTATCGCATCACCAGCCTGTTTTTAAAGAGCCATATCCGGATCGAACTGGCAGAAGGCGCGGAGCTTAAGGCTTTTACCGACAGAGAGAAATTCCCTGTATTCCCCGGTATGCTGCAGAGTTATGATGAGACCGACGAGTACAATCTCGGCACCTGGGAGGGCAATCCCCTTCCCATGTTCTCCGGTATCATCTGTGGCATCGGTGCAGAGGACGTGGTGATCTATGGACAGGGTAAGATCAACGGCAACGCTTCCAAGGAAAACTGGTGGAAGGATCCGAAGGTCATGAACATCGCGTTCCGTCCCAGACTGTTCTTCATCAGCGGATGCAAGAATGTGACTCTGCAGGGCGTGACCTTCTGCAACTCCCCTTCCTGGACACTGCATCCCTATTTCAGCAACGATCTGAAATTCATCGGTGTGACCGTGCAGAATCCCAGCGATTCCCCCAACACCGACGGACTGGATCCGGAATCCTGCAAAAATGTGGAGATCCTGGGTGTGCGTTTCTCTTTGGGCGATGACTGTATCGCAGTCAAGAGCGGTAAGATCTACATGGGTAAAAAGCACAAGACCCCTTCCGAGAACATCCATATCCGCCAGTGCCTTATGGAGAACGGCCACGGCGCTGTGACGCTGGGCAGTGAGATGGCAGGCGGCGTGGTGAATCTGACGGTGGAAGACTGTATTTTCCGCCACACGGACAGAGGACTGCGCATCAAGACCCGCCGCGGCAGAGGCAAGGATGCGATCTTAAGCAACATTATTTTCCGAAATCTGACCCTGGATCATGTGATGACACCGTTAGTGGTAAACTGCTTCTATTTCTGCGATCCCGACGGCAAGACCACCTATGTCCAGTCCAGAGATGTCTACCCTGTGGATGACAGAACACCGCAGGTGAAGAAGATGGTATTTGAAAATATGGAATGCACCAACTGCCATGTGGCAGCGGCGTATTTTGACGGACTTCCCGAGCAGAAGATCGAGGAGATCTACATGAAGGACATTTCCATCAGCTATGCCGAAGATGCAAAATGCGACGTTCCCGCCATGTCCGACGGCGTGGAGAAGAGCAGCAAGCGCGGTCTGTTTGCCAGAAATGTTGCCAAACTGACCCTGGACAATGTGAAGATCGAAGGACAGGTCGGAGAGGCTTACGAGCTGGAAGGTGTGGACGAACTGATCCGCCGCTGATTTAGTTGATATAGTAGAGATAAACAGAAGAGAATACGGCCCGAAAGCCGTAAGCGGAATGGAGGAAAATATGCAGTTAGGAATCCGTTTACATGATACGAAAAAGCTTCCCTTCGAGGAGCGTATAGCCAATGTACATGAGCTTGGCTTTGCCTGTGGGCATCTGGCTCCGGGTAAGGTGATCAGTGAGTTCCCCACCACGGATGAGGCGCTGACACCGGGACTTGCCATGTACATGAAAAATGTATTTGCAAAAAATCAGGTGGATGTGGCGGTACTGGGATGCTATCTGAATCTGGCAAATCCCAATCCGGAGCAGCTTGCCAAAATCACCCACCGCTATATGGCGCATATCCGTTTTGCCTCCTGGCTGGGCTGCGGCGTCGTGGGAACCGAGACCGGTGCACCCAATGAGACTTACACTGCGGTACCCGAATGCCACGGAGAAGAGGCATTACAGACCTTTATCACCAACCTGCGTCCGGTAGTAAAATATGCCGAGCAGATGGGTGTGGTCATGGCCATCGAGCCGGTGTGGAAGCATATTGTATACAATCCCGCCAGAGCCAGAAGAGTGCTGGATGAGATCAATTCTCCCAACCTTCAGATCATTCTGGATCCGGTGAATCTGCTGGATTACTGCAATTACAAGGACCAGGTGGCCATCGTGGACGAAGCCATCGATCTTCTGGGCGAGGATGTGGCTATGGTACATCTGAAGGACTTCATCCCCGAGGACGGAAAATTAAGATCCGTAGGCTGTGGTCTGGGACAGATGGATTATACTTCCGTATTGAAGTTTATGAAGGAGCGCAAGCCTTTTATCCATGCTACACTGGAAGACACCACGCCGGAAAATAATATTCAGGTGAAAAATTTTATACAGGGACTCTATGACAATCTGTAAAGATGTGATATACTTTTCCGAGAGTATTCCCAGTAGATTGGTAGGAACAGTGAATTATGTTAAATGAATTTTCCAGAACAGAATTATTGATCGGCAAGGAGGCTATGCAGCGTCTGTATGGTGCAAGAGTGGCGGTATTCGGTATCGGCGGTGTCGGCGGATATGTGGTGGAGGCTTTGGCTCGCAGCGGCGTGGGCGCTTTTGACCTGATCGACGACGACAAGGTCTGCCTGACCAATATCAACCGACAGATCATCGCCACGAGAAAGACCATCGGCAAATACAAGGTGGATGTTATGGAGGAGCGAGTTCACACCATCAACCCCGAGGCAAAGGTTACGGTACACAAATGCTTCTATTTGCCGGAGACAGCGGATCAGTTTGATTTTACTCAGTATGATTATGTGGTGGATGCGGTGGACACCGTGACCGCCAAGCTGGAGATCATCATGCGGGCCAAGGAGGCCGGAGTTCCCGTCATCAGCTGTATGGGAGCCGGCAATAAGTTAGACCCCACCCAGTTCCATGTGGCGGACATCTACAAGACCACCATGTGTCCTCTGGCGAAGGTCATGCGCAGGGAATTGAAAAAGCGCGGCGTGAAGAAATTAAAAGTGGTGTATTCCACGGAACCTTCCGTAAAACCGCTGGAAAATATGGAAAACAGCTGTCGCACCGGCTGTGTCTGCCCTCCCGGATCCACCCATAAATGCACGGACAGAAGAGCCATTCCCGGCAGTATTTCCTTCGTACCTTCTGTGGCCGGACTGATTCTGGGCGGAGAAGTGATCAAGGATCTGATCGCAGAAAAAGAATAGCTTTTTTGGGCATAATGAGGTATAATCTCTGTATATATGTACGAGCAGACAGAAGGGTACAAAGGAGGTTGCTATATCCATGGCAGAAGAAGTAAAAAAAGGACAGAATGAAGGGGAAAACGGCACCGCGCTTGGTGGTATTAATGATCTGAAAGGAAGAAAAGGAGCAAATATGGTCGTCAAGATCTTGGCGATCGTACTGGTTCCGCTGGCAGCAATCGCGGTGATCGCGATTCTGGCGTTGAATTCCGCCGGTGACAGAATTTCCGACGAGATGATGAAGCATGAGTTGTCGGCAACGGAATATGCACTGGAAATGAGCCTGACCAATTCTGCACCCGGGGATTTCCGGTATGAGAACGGAACTCTCTACAAGGGAGAATTGAATCTTACGGATAATAAACAGGTACTGGATGGCATGAAGCAGAATGCCGGTGTGGATGTGGCAATGTTCTGGGGCAAAGATCTGGCAGTGACCAACCTGACCGGAGAGAGCATTGCGCTGAGCGAGAGTGTATCCTCCAAAGTACTGGGTGGAACCAGCTATTTTTCCAATTCCTTAAAATTCGGAAAGACCAGCTATTATGCATATCTGGCTCCGTTAAAGAATACGGACGGCAGTGTGGTAGGTATTCTGGCTATGTGCATTCCGGCAAAGGATGTAGAGGGACTTTACAGTGGTATCGTAACCGGCAGAGCAGTAGCTATTCTGATCTTTGTGGCAGTATTCTGCGTCTCCACCTTTATTGTGGTAGGTCTGATCTCCAAGGCTCTCATAGGCGTTGTGGGTAATCTGGACCAGATCGCGGAAGGCAAGCTGAACTTTAAGGTTCCCGACAAGCTGCTGAATCGAAGCGACGAAGTAGGTAAGAGTGCAAGAGCAGTATATTCCGTAGTGACCGGATTCTCCAGAATCATTGCGGATATCCATAATTCCATGAAGGATATGAACGAATTTACCGGTACATTCTCCAGCAACTTTGACAGTATCGGACAGTCCATTTCTTCCGTGAATACCGCAGTGAACGAGATTGCTCAGGGTGCCACCACACAGGCAGCGGATACCCAGAAAGTCAGCGAGAGCATGAACGATATGAGCAATGCGCTGAACCGTACTGCAGACAGTGTCAATGCCCTGAGCAGCAGTGCTGCCAACATGAAGGACAGTAATGCCACCGTAGACAGCACTCTGAAGGAACTGTTAGAGATCAGTTCCCATACTCAGAAGTCTGTGGATCAGGTACAGAAGCAGACCAATATTACCAACGAGTCTGCACAGGCTATTCAGGCAGCAACCGACATTATTGCAGGCATTGCGAACCAGACGAACCTGTTGTCCTTAAATGCAAGCATTGAGGCGGCAAGAGCCGGCGAAATGGGTCGCGGATTTGCAGTCGTAGCTGAAGAAATCCGTGGTCTGGCAGATCAGTCCAGAGAATCTGCGGATAAGATCCGTGGCATCGTGGAGAACCTGATCAGTAACTCCAACCAGAGCGTAGAGATCATGAACGGTGTAGTAGGCGAGATTCATCAGCAGAACGAAAAGCTGGGTACGACGCTGAACGTCTTCGGTACTTTGAATCAGGAGGTTCAGAAGGTGGTAGGTGAGATCAATGTGATCTCCGGAGAACTGGATCATATTGAGAGTTACAAGACTGACGTGGTAGAGAAGATTGACGGACTGACCGAGATCTCCCAGAATAATGCTGCAAGCACTGAGGAGACGGCGGCTACCATGGATCAGCTGGCTGAGATCGTGGAAGATTGCAGACAGGCTACGGCGCAGCTGAATGTTATCGCTGATGCACTGAATGCCAATGCGAAAAAGTTCCAGCTCTAGTCGGATGCGTTCATAGAGAAAAGCAATGGGGCACTGTCACAGAGAAATTGTGGCAGTGCCCTTTCTGGAAAGGAGACCCCTGTGGAAGATACAGCGATATTGGAACTGTACTGGGCGAGAAATGAACAGGCCATTGCGGAGACACAGAAGAGCTACGGAAATTATTGTTACAGCATCGCCTACCATATCCTGCATGACAGGGAGGATACGGAGGAGTGCCTGAATGATACCTGGATGCGGGCCTGGAATGCCATCCCACCGAAAAAACCGAACCGTCTGGACCTGTTTCTGGGAACAATCACCCGTAATTTATCGTTTGATAGATGGAAGGCAAAAAATGCACAGAAACGCGGAAGCGGCGCCATGGATACGACGCTGGATGAACTGGCGGAGTGTATTCCCGCAGCGCATAATACCGAGGAAGCCGTGGAGGCGGCGGAACTGGAGCGGAGCATCAATGCTTTTCTGCATACTCTGCCGGAGCAGGAGTGTAATGTATTCCTGCGTAGGTACTGGTTCGTGGAGGAGTACGCGGAGATCGCGAAACGCTATGGAATGAATCTGAATACCGTGAAGACTTCCCTGTTCCGCACGAGGAAAAAGCTGCAGAAATATCTGGAGCAGCAGGGAATCGTTCTGTAGACGGAGAAGAAAACTGTGCGGAAAGTAACGGACGAAAGCGGTGAAAAAGAATATGAGTGATAAAAGCAGAACGGAAAACAACAGGAATGAGGACTCCAAAGAGGAGAAATTGTTCCGGGCAATGTCCGGAGTGGACGAGGAACTGTTGCTTCGCAGTGAACAGAATGGAAGCAACAATACCAGAAAAGTGCATAAGTTCCCGATGCGCTATGTAACCCGCATTGCGGCGGCGTGCCTGTGTTTTGTGGTGGCAGGAGTCATGTATATGACAATGAGCAGCACCAAAATGGCGGACAGTACCGGTAGTGCAGAAATGGCGGCACCACAGCTGGCGTACAGCATTACAGCAGATACGGCAATGCCGGAAGCAAATGAGGCAGCGCGTGCGGAACAGTATGCCGCAGCGCGGGCGGAAGAGGCCGGGAGTGATGGCATAAGCGGTGAGGACACGGCGGGAGCAGCTATGTCGGAGGATATGGCGGATGCAGCTGTGAAAGGAGCCGGGCCGGAAAGTGCCATGCCGGAGGCTGCGTCGGAGGGTACCGGGATAGAGGGTGCTTTGGAGGCGGCCAGACAGGATAGCGCCATGGTGGAGAGTGCAGCGGAATTGCCGGAGAGTGCTATGGCGGGAGCAGATTCCTGCTGCGACGGCGGAATGGCGGAGAGCAGCACGGAAGCATCGGATAATGAGACACAAGAGGAAGAAGTCATAGAAAAGCAGGGAAGGCATCTGCCAGGCAAAATGACGAGGAAAGGACAATAAAGCAATGAACACGATAGAGAAACATGACATGACCCGGGGAAGGATACTGTTACCACTGGTATCTTTTACGATTCCTTTGGTACTGGGCAATCTGTTTCAGCTGACCTACAATGCGGCGGACTCCGTCATTGTGGGAAAATATGTGGGCGAACAGGCATTGGCGGCAGTAGGAACCTCCACTCCCATTATGAATATTGCGATCCTGCTGATCAGCGGGATGTGCATGGGAGCCAGTGTTCTGATGAGCTCCCAGTATGGGGCGAAGGATTACGATACCCTGTCGAAGCAGATCAGCACGACCATGCTGGCAGGCTGCGGATTCTCCGTGGTATTTTCTCTGGTCATGCTGTTGCTGGCCACGCCGGTGCTTCGGCTGATCCGGGTACCGGAGACAGCAATTCCCGAAGCTGCGGCATATCTTAGGATCATTTTCCTGGGACTGATCTTTACATTTATGTATAATTTTCTGGCAAATACCATGCGAGCGTTGGGAGACAGCAGGACGCCGCTGTATTTTCTGGTGACCAGTGCTTTCCTGAATATTTTCGGAGATCTGTTCTTTGTCGTGGTACTGCGATGGGGCGTGGCGGGAAGCGCCATTGCCACGGTGTGCAGCGAGGGATTGTGCTGCCTGTTGTGCGGTATTTACATCAAGAAAAAGATTCCGCTGCTGTGCCTCGGGAAAAAATGGTGGGTGTTCGACAAGAGCCTCCTTGGCAAGACGGTCAGCTACGGCAGCACCAGCGCCATGCAGCAGGTGTGCCTGCAGCTAGGCAAGCTGATCATTCAGTCTGTGGTCAATACCCAGGGGGTGGCGGTCATGGCGGCATTTACCGCGGTGAATAGGGTGGATGATTTTGCCTATACGCCACAGCAGAATATCGGACATGCCATGACGACGTTTCTGGCGCAGAACAAGGGAGCCGGACACAAGGAGCGGATGAAGAAGGGCTTCCAGACCGGCCTGTTGATCGAACTGGTCTATTCCATCGGCCTGTTTTTCATCATCTGGGGACTGGCTCCGCAGATCATGACACTGTTCGCTGAGGACGGGGATGCACAGGTGGTATCTCTGGGCATCAGTTATCTGCATCTGATCTCCTGGATGTATATTCTGCCGGGCATGACCAACGGCATTCAAGGATTCTTCCGGGGTATCGGCGATCTGAAAGTGACATTATACAGTACTTTTATGAATATGTTCGGCAGAGTTGTGGCAGTATTTGTAATGATCCGTCTGCTGCATATGGATTTCGCCAGCCTGGCCTGGGCGAACATGATCGGATGGATCGTGATGATGCTGTTCGAAGTACCACTGTTGGTAAAGTCCCTGCGGAATGGCGAGTGCGGATAAGATGATAGTGTGACGAACGCCCGCGGAGGCACCGGGAATGCCGGAGCGTCCTGGCGGTTTGGAGAGGAAAGCAACGCCGAAAGCCGGGAGGTATAAGCCGAATGCAAGAAGCAACGCCGAAAACTGTAGAAGGCAGCAAGCGGACGCAGGCAGCGGGTAGAGTTAAGGATAGGAAATTTGGCATGAAGTATGGAAAAATTGTGGACGGGAAGTTTATTGACCGTCCCAACCGGTTTATTGCACATGTGGAGATCGCCGGGAAGGCAGAGACGGTGCATGTGAAGAATACGGGAAGATGCCGGGAATTGCTGCTTCCCGGGGTGGCGGTGCGGCTGGAGGAATCCGACAATCCCGCAAGGAAGACCCGGTATGATCTGGTGGCGGTCTATAAGGACAGGATCGGCTGGATTAATATTGACAGTCAGGCACCCAACAAGGTCGTGAAGGAATGGCTGGAAACACAGGAGCTTGATGTGGTGAGACCGGAGTACACCTACGGTAATTCCCGCATCGACTTCTATCTGGAAAAAGGGGATCGAAAAATCCTCATGGAAGTGAAGGGCTGCACGCTGGAGATCGATGGCATCGGCTACTTCCCCGATGCCCCTACCGAGCGGGGCGTAAAGCACCTGCGGGAACTGGTCGTAGCGAGGCAGGCCGGGTATGAGTGCGTGGTGGCCTTCGTGATCCAGATGGAAGGCATAACGGAAGTCCGCCCCTATGTGGAAATGCAGCCGGAATTCGGTACCGCCCTGGCAGAAGCCGAAGCCGCCGGAGTAAAGGTACTGTTTCTGCCCTGCGAGGTAGGGCGGGACTGGCTGAGGGTAAATGGAAAGTTAGCGGAACGTCCCCGTAGCCCGCGCTGGGGGTAAGGCCATCAGACCCGCTTTCGCTTCGGAAGCAGAGCGTAGC
>OIZA01000599.1_pt1 | contig 16999 bp, 15 predicted proteins | sample 1588381 | NCBI WGS metagenome assembly OIZA01 (sample SAMN03283277) | human gut metagenome | biome: human-associated habitat; material: feces | host: Homo sapiens | place: Peru | collected 2012 | reverse complement strand
GCTATAGCTACGCTATCCGCTTGCGCGCGAAAGTGTGCGAAGCACACTTTGTTACATGACGGCTGTCTCTGTGTGTGCTGCCATTGCAAACTGCTCCTTGACCTTTCCCCGTTTCTGTGTTATCTTATCTATGAACAAAAAAAATGAATGTTCACAGGTGAAGATATGGGAAAAGCATTTTCAGAGGAGGAACGCCTCCTCATCAAAAAAAAGCTGCAGCAGGCGGCGCTCGAACTCACAAGAGAAAAAGGACTTTCAAATTTCTCCATCCGGGAAGTTACAAGGATGGCTGGCATAGCGCAGGGTGGCTTTTATACGTTTTACGAAAATAAAGAGGCACTGTTTTATGATCTTTTGGAGCTGCGCGGGGCGCAGAAGACGAAAGAACTGCTTACATGGGTGAATGAGGGACATGAAAAGGAACTGACAGATCCGGTACATTTTATGGAAGAACTGCTTTATTATGAAGGCATGCATTTGAAGGAGAACAAGGCCTTTAACAATGCAGCCAGCGATTCGCTGCATCTGATCTTAAACCAGAATGAGGAGTATGTGCAGATGGTAAAAAGACAGTACTGCGAGATAGAGCAGGGGCTTATCGACTACTGGAAGGCACATGGTCTGTGCGTGGAGATAAAAAGAGAGCGGTTTTTGGCTTTTTTAAGAGCCTGCATTTTGCTGTTTATGAATGCAGAGTGGATTGGCAACAGGGAATTTCCGGAATTTTTTCATCAGTTTATTGCGGACGGAGTTCCAAATTACATATCAGTAAAAAGAATTTCTCAGTAATGGGAAATCTTTTTTTAAAACAGCTATGAACGCAAGATAAAAATGTTCACACATAGATAAAGGAGGAGAAGGATGTATATTGTACCATTTGACAAAATAACAAAAGATGATGTGGCGCGTGTCGGAGGCAAGGGTGCAAACCTTGGAGAACTGACCACAGCAGGGATACGGGTTCCATCCGGTGCGGTCTTAAACAGTGATGCGTACCGCCTTTACATGCAGGAAAATCATATTGATGAAAGAAAGATGTCTGATGAGGAAGGTGGGAAGGCACTAAGAGAAGCGATCCGGAAAGTAAAGGAATGCTACGCTTCGCTCTGGGGGGATCGTGCCATCAGTTACCGGAAGAAGCAGGGGTATGATAAGGACAGGGTCGCGCTTGCGGTTGTCATCCAGGAGATGATCGAGAGCGAAAAGGCGGGGGTTATTTTTACGGCAAACCCGACCGGAAACAGTGAGAAGGAAATACTGATCAATGCATCTTACGGGCTTGGGGAATCGGTTGTATCCGGTCTTGTTACACCGGATGAATATGTTCTGGATCGAAGTGGAAAGGTGATACGTGAGACGGTCGGCACAAAAGAAACCGAGATCGTATACAATAGAACGAAAGAAGCCGGGGCAGCGGGAGATCAGTTGGCAGGAACCGAGACAAGGATGGTGGATACGGAACGAAGGAGCAGAAAGTGCCTGAATGAGGAAGAAATGAAGGAGCTGTTCAGGCAGGCGCTGGCGATCGAAGCGCATTACGGTCATGCATGTGACATCGAGTGGGCGATCCGGGCCGGAAAAGTTTATATTTTTCAGGCGAGAAGCATTACGACGCTGAATGAAAAAAATACAGAGCAGAGTCAGCCGGAGTGCGTAGAAAAGCGGGAGGATGAGACGAAAGCAGTGCCGATCACCGGAAAAAAACGTGAGAATTTTCTGTTTATGCTGGAAAAATGCCCGTTTTTATATTATCCGCTGGATTCGGACCTGAGCAATCAGATGAATGAACAGAAGATGAACCTGATGAAAATAATCGGGATTGAAATGAATATCAGCTTCAGACCGGACGAAAATGGAGTTTTAAGGCTTCCGGATGCCAGGCCGCATCTTACATCCAACATTTTCAAGCTGCCGGGCGTTTTAAAGAAGTTAAAAAACCGCCGGGAAAATGAGAGGCTGGCAGAGCAGATCTATCAGAAAAACCAGACCCGTCTGTCCGGCTTTTCGGAGAAAGCGATAGAAAAGTATGATGCAAAGCAGTGTCTGGATGCAATGGAGACTCTGATGCAGCTTGTGGCAGACGTATCGCGTGCGCGTTTCCTGTATGCAATCTTTCCGGAAATGTTTGCGGAGAAAAAACTGGAAAAACAGATCAGAAAGGTGATTCCGGAATTTGAGGCATATGATCTTTTAACCGGTCTGGATTATAAAACGGCGGAGATCAACTGGGACATGAATGTGCTTGCACAAAAGATACGGAAAGAGGAGCAGATCAAAAATGCGATTTTAGAAGGCATTTCCTATGAGCAATTGCGAAAAGAATTTCCGCAGACGCAGAAAATGTTTGATAAATTTTTAACGAAACATGGATTTAAATCTGATTTTAACTGCTACTGCCTGATCGCAAAAACATGGAACGAGGAACCGGATCGTTTCCTATCCGTGTTAAAACCGGTTCTTCTTGCAAAAGAGAGTATATTGGCCGAAAACAGCAGAGAGAACGGAAAGAAAAAATATCTGGAATTTGTGGAGCAGTTCAAGAGCACAATGCCCGAAAGAAAATGGAGTGTCATGGAAAGACAGATCGCGTTTTACCGTTTTTCCCATGTGTTCCGGGAAAAGAGCCAGTATCTCTGGGAAGAAGCTTTTTACTATTGCAGAAAGCTTTATGGGCAGCTTAAAAATTTTGCGGCAATACGGATGACTTAAAGTATCTGTTTTTGGAAGAGTTAAAGGAGGCCGAAAGCCGCGGCTTTACACCGGAATTAAGGAAAAAGATCGCAGAGAGAAAGGCGGGAAGGCGCGACGCAGAACAGATCTGGAACAGGGAAAAGCTCCGCGTGCTGCGCACAGAAGGAACCGGGATCAAAGGAATTTCAGGCAGCAGCGGGACAGCGAGCGGACCTGCATGTGTGATAACCGGGCCGGAGGAATTTGGAAAACTGAAAAAAGGCGACATACTGATCTGTCATTACACAGATCCTGAATGGACACCGTTATTTACACTGGCGGCAGCAGTGGTATCTGATACCGGAGGAAGCCTGTCGCATGCGGCAATTGTGGCGAGAGAGTACGGGATACCGGCGGTCCTCGGAACCTGTACGGCGACAGAGGATATTACGGACGGCGAAATGATCCTGGTGGATGGCGGCACGGGCGAGGTGAAAAAGGTTGGATAAGAAAAAACAGGAAAAGCGGTATCAGGAACTGACGACGGCGCCGGTCCGCGGGCTGATATTAAAAATGGCGTTTCCGACGATCATCGGAATGCTGGTATCGGCTGTTTACAGTATCACGGATACATTTTTTGTCAGCATGCTTGGAGACACCACCAAAACTGCTTCAGTCGGGATGGTCATTGGAATGGCGGCAAATATGCTGCTCGATCCACTGTTGATCTTCGGGTGTCACATGGGCGTTCTGGGAGCGGGTATCGCAACGGCCATCGGGCAGATGTTATCTTTTGGCGTGCTGGTGAGTCTGGCAGTCCGGCATGGAAATGTAGGGCCCTCCTTAAAGAATTTCTCCTTTTCGGGAAAACTGATTTTTCAGATGCTTGGGGGAGGCATGCCCAATTTTATCCGTCAGGGCATTACCAGTGTGGCAGGAATTTTCTTAAATCAGGCGGCGGGTGTATATGGCGGAGAGGCGATCGCGGCATTTACCGTCACATATCGCGTATTCTGGATCGTGTATGCGGTCATGATCGGCTTTGGACAGGGATTTCAGCCGGTGTGCGGCTATAATTACGGAGCGGGAAAAGCTGACCGGGTGAAGCAGGCGTTCTTTTTCTGCATCCGGACATCCACAGCGTTCATGCTTGGTATGGCGGCTGTCATATATTTTGCGGCGGAACAGATCATATCGTGCTTTTCGGCAGATCCTGAGGTTGTCGCAATGGGAGTTAAAATCTTAAGATGGCAGAGTGTTTCAATGCCGTTTTTAGCGTATTATATTCTGGCTGGCATGCTGTTTCAGAACATCGGAAGATTTTTGGCAGCGACCATTGAGACGGCGATGCGGCAGGGAATTTTCTATCTGCCACTCATCTTTCTTCTGCCTGTATGCATGGGTTTTGACGGAGTGGTTCTTGCACAGCCCGTCGCGGATATTTTGTCATTTATCTGTGCGGTGCCGATGGGAATCTGGGTATTTCGGAAAAATCTGCGTGAAGAAGTGGGCAAAAAATTATGAAATGGGAATAAAAATAAAATGGACTATGGTATAATGTGCATATGCAATCAAATAAAGGAGCAGGCAGATGAAGCATAATATTTATATCATAGGAATGGGGCCGGGGGCGGAGGAGCAGATGACCGGACAGGCCCTTGCGGCGCTTGAAAAAAGCGATGTCATTGTGGGTTATCCGGTATATTTAAAGCTTCTGGGAGAGCGCTTTCAAGAAAAAGAATGCTTATCCACACCGATGAAGCAGGAGATCGAACGCTGTAAACTGTGTTTTGAAAATGCGAGGGCCGGAAAGCAGGTGGCGCTTGTGTGCAGCGGGGATGCAGGCGTTTACGGGCTGGCATCGCTCATGTATGAGATCGGGGCAGGGTATCCGGACTGTGAGCTTACCGTGATCCCTGGGATCACAGCGGCAAACAGTGGAGCGGCACTGCTCGGAGCACCGCTTAACCATGATTTCTGCGTTATCAGCTTAAGTGACCTTTTAACACCGTGGGAGCAGATCGAAAGGCGTCTTGTTGCGGCGGCGGAGGGAGATTTTGCAATCGCGATCTATAATCCGTCGAGCCACAAACGGGCAGACTATTTGGAGCGCGCCTGTGACATACTTCTGCCGCATATGGAGGAGACACGCGCCTGCGGCTATGTGGAAAATATCGGACGGGAAGGCGAGAAGATCTCGGTCTGCACATTAAAGGAGCTGCGTGAACGAAAGGTCAATATGTTCACAACCGTGTATATCGGAAATTCACAGTCGCAGATCATGGATGGAAAGCTGGTCACCAAAAGAGGGTATCGCCTATGAAAAAAGTGCTGATCTTTTCAGGAACAACAGAGGGAAGAAAACTCGCGGAGACGCTTGCTTCGGCGGGCATTCCCGCAGTGGTCTGTGTCGCAACGGAATATGGGAAAGAGGTTATGCCGGAGCTTTCCGGAATCACGGTGCATCAGGGCAGGATGGATACCGGGGAAATGAGGCTGTTTATGGCGGACGGCACATTTCTTGCGGTCGTGGATGCGACACATCCGTTTGCGACGGAGGTATCAAAAAATATCAAGGGCAGTGCAGGGGAAACCGGGCTGCCTTATTTTCGGTTAAAGCGGGAGACAAAGGGTGCCGCTGTGAATGATCGGTCAGGGGTGGAAGCCGGAGCCATCGGGAAAGATGGCGTGCCGTGGAGAGAGGGTGCGTCTGAGAAACCGGAGCTCTGGTTTTCAGACAGCCAGACATGTGCGGATGCCTTAAAAGCAGAGATTTCAAAAGGCGGGGCGGGAAATATTCTGCTCACGACTGGCAGCAAGGAGCTGTCTGTATACTGCGCGGACCCGGAGTTAAAGAAACGCCTTTATGTGCGGGTGCTGCCGGGAATGGAGAGTCTTTCACTCTGTAAAAAAGAAGAACTGGAAGGCAGACAGATCCTGGCGTTGCAGGGGCCTTTTTCCGAGGAGATGAATCTGGCATTTATCCATGCATACGATATCCGTTATCTGGTCACAAAGGAGAGCGGGATCACAGGTGGATTTCCGGAAAAAGCGGCGGCCGCAGCCCGCGCGGGGATCACGCTTTGCGTGATTGGAAATCCGGAAAAAGAGGATGGCATGACATTTCTTTCGGTGTGCCGCAGACTGGAAGAACTGACCGGGATTCAGATTCCTGTTCAAAACGAATTAAAGATCGTGCTTGCAGGAGCAGGTATGGGAGGAAAAGCCACGCTCACAGCGGAGGCAGAAAAGGCGATCGCCTCAGCAGATTATCTCTTTGGTGCCAAAAGGCTTTTGGTGGGGCTTCAGGCCAAAAAAGAGGCGCTTCCCTATTATCTTGCGGAAGATATCATACCGGTGCTTTCAGACGCACTTGCGCAGGCGGCAGGAGAAACGCTGCATGCGGTCATTCTGTTTTCCGGGGACAGCGGCTTTTACAGCGGGTGTGAAAAGCTTTATCAGAAGCTGACGGGATGGAAAGAGGAGAGAAAGGAAAAAATTTCGATCCGCATACAGCCTGGTATCTCGTCGGTGTCCTGCTTTGCATCCGCCTGCGGCATGAACTGGCAGGATGCAAAGATAGTAAGCATTCACGGAAAAGGCGGCAGAGATGCCTGGGAAGCAGAAGTTTTAGAGGCGGTGCGTTATCACAAAAAGACGTTTCTTCTGGTTTCCGGAGCAAAGGATGTAAGAGAACTCGGAGCCGTATTAAAAGAGGCGGGATTGTCGGACTGTACCGTAAAAGTCGGGTATCAGCTCTCTTATCCGGAGGAGCAGATCTATACGCTCCGACCCGAAGACTGTAAACAGTTTAACGAGGAAGGACTTTACATCTGTGCGGTGCTGCATGATCCATGCGAACAAAAATATCTTGCACCGGATAAAGCAGATGATGCCTTTATCCGCGGAAAAGTTCCGATGACAAAAGAGGAGATCCGTGAGGTGGCAGTCTCAAAGCTTCATCTGACAGAGGAAGCCATAGCTTATGACATCGGAAGCGGAACCGGTTCGATCGCAGTGGAAATCGCCGCACGGGCTGCAAACATCCGCGTGTTTGCGGTGGAGCAAAAAGAAGAAGCAATAGAACTGATTTATGTAAACCGGGAAAAGTTTCATGCAAAAAATGTCACAGTCATTCACGGAAAAGCTCCGGAGGCATTGAAAGAACTTCCTGCGCCCACGCATGCGTTTATCGGCGGCAGCAGTGGAAATCTGCGCGGGATATTAAACATGTTAAAGGAAAAAAATCCGCATGTGCGCGTTGTGATCACGGCGATCAGTCTGGAGACCGTCGCAGAGATCACGGCATTGATAAAGGAAATGCAGATCGGACAGGCGGAGGTTGTGGCACTTCAGGTGAGCCGGGCCAAAGCAGTCGGAGATTATCATCTGATGCAGGCAGAAAATCCGGTGTATTTATGCACAATACAGATGTAATGTTAAATTTGTAAAGATTCTTGTCAATCTCAGTCAGATGTCCGATGCGGACAGCCCGGACACAGAGGAAAAAAGGAAAAATATTATGGATAAAAAAAGAACAGTAAATCCGCCGAGAATCCTGATCGCTGCCCCAAAGAGCGGAAGCGGAAAGACCATGCTGACCTGCGCACTTCTGGAAGCATTAAAGGAGCGTGGGCTTTCGGTGCGGGCGTTTAAGTGCGGACCGGACTACATTGATCCCATGTTTCACAAAAAGGTGATCGGCGTGCCGTCGAGGAATCTGGATACTTTTTTTTCGGACACGCAGCAGGTGCGCCAGCTTTTTGCGGAGGGTGCAGACGGGTGCGATATTTCGGTCGTGGAAGGCGTGATGGGGCTGTATGACGGACTCGGCGGCATTAAAGCAGAGGGCAGCGCCTATGATCTGGCGTGTGCATTAAAAATGCCGGTTATTCTGGTCGTGGATGCCCACGGTATGGGACGTTCCCTGCTGCCGCTCATAGCAGGCTTTTTGCAGTACGACACGGAAAAGCGGATCTGTGGTGTCATATTAAACCGGGTGACGGAGAATTTTTATCGGACGATCGCGCCTCTTATAGAAGAAGAACTGAAAATCACGGTGTTCGGTTTTTTCCCGCAGGCAAAGGATCTGGTGGTTGAGAGCCGCCATCTCGGACTTAAGCTGCCACAGGAGATCGCAGGATTAAAAGCGCAGACGAGAATGGCAGCGGAACTTTTTGCGGAACATATCTCCGTGGAAAAGATTCTTGCCGCGGCAGAAGAAAAAGCAAAAGATTTTTCCGTCTGTGCGGAGGAAAAAAAGATGCCGGAGCAGACGGTAAAGATCGGGATCGCCCTGGATGCGGCATTCTGTTTTTATTATGAAGACAATCTTCGGCTGTTGAGGGAGAATGGAGCTCTGCTGATCCCATTTTCTCCGCTTTTGGATAAAAAACTACCGGAGGGAATACAGGGTCTTGTTTTAGGCGGCGGTTACCCGGAGCTTTATGCAGAAGAGCTTGAGAAGAATGCTGCGATGCGAAATGCCATACGAAATGCATTGCAGGAGAAAATGCCGGTGATCGCGGAGTGCGGAGGATTTATGTATCTGCACCGGGAGCTGGTCGATGAAAAAGGGCTTTCTCATGCCATGTGCGGTTTCCTGCCGGGAAAATGTGTATACCGGGGAAAGCTGGTGCGTTTCGGATATGTTGAGCTCCGGGAAAAACAGCCACACTTTTTAAAAGAGGGCACGTGTATCTCAGGGCATGAATTTCATTATTATGACAGTGAGGATAACGGAGCGGACTGCGTGGCGGAAAAACCGGTTTCCGGTAAAAGCTGGGACTGTGTGCATGAGACGGATTTTGTTTATATGGGTTTCCCGCATCTGTATTATCCGTCCAACCCGGCATTTGCAGAACATTTTGTGGAGGCTTGTGCTATGACGAAATATCAGATAGATCCGTCATAGGATTTAGTTATGGACTATTTGCATGCAGTGCGTTCTGTTATTCCCTTTCGCCGCAGAGTATGATATATTTACTTACATGAAAAATTGTGAAAGAAATTTACGAAATAAGAAAATTTCGAAAGAGGAGAAATTATGGCTTATCAGATTATCGTGCTGGATTTGGACGGAACACTGACCAATTCCAAAAAAGAAATCACACCGAAGACGAAAGAAGCACTGATGCGGATTCAGCGGGAGGGAAAGACCGTGGTGCTTGCGAGCGGAAGACCGACACCGGGTGTACAGCCGCTGGCAGAGGAGCTTGAGCTGGAAAAATACGGTGGATATATTCTTTCTTTTAACGGAGCAAAGATCATAAACTGCGAGACGAAAGAGGTTGTTTACAATAAGACGGTGCCGGCTGGATATGTAAAGTTTCTTTATGATTATGCGGTCAAAATGAACATCGGTATTTTGTCCTACACTGAGTCCGGGATCGTGCTTGGAAATGGAAAGGATAAGTACAGCGAGCTTGAGGCGAGGATCAACCGGCTGCCGATGCAGGAGGTTCACGATTTTGTGGAATACATTGATTTCCCGGAAAATAAATTTTTAATGACCGGAGAACCAAAGCAGATTTTTGATGCACAGAAGGAACTGCGGCAGCAGCTTGGAGGACGGCTCAACATTTTCCGTTCTGAGCCGTTTTTCCTTGAGATCATGCCGCCTGAGATCGATAAGGCATATTCCCTCGGAAAGCTGTTGGAATTTCTGGGCAGGGACAAGTCCGAGATGATCTGCTGCGGTGACGGTTTCAATGATCTTTCGATGATCCGGTTTGCAGGACTTGGTGTGGCAATGGAAAATGCACAGAAGGAAGTAAAAGAGGCGGCAGATTTTATCACGTATTCCAATGATGCGGACGGTGTCTGTCACGTTGTGAACAAATTTATGCTGGGTATAGAGGAATAGGAAGGAAAAAATATGGCAACACTTGGAATCCCGCAGAATACGATCGCGGTTCTGCAGAAATATCATTTTAATTTTCAGAAAAAATTCGGACAGAATTTTCTGATCGATACGCATGTGTTAGAAAAGATCATTGAGGCGGCAGGCGTGACGAAGGACGATTTTGTACTCGAGATCGGGCCTGGCATCGGCACGATGACGCAGTATCTGTGTGAACATGCGGGAGCCGTTGCGGCGGTGGAGATCGACCGGAACCTGATCCCGATCCTGAAAGATACGCTCAGCGCATATGATAATGTTGAGATCATAAATGAGGATATTTTAAAAGTGGATATCGGCAGACTGGCGCAGGAGAAAAACGACGGCAGACCGATCAAGGTTGTTGCGAATCTTCCATATTATATTACGACACCGATCATCATGGGACTGTTTGAGAGCCATGTGCCGATCGATTCGATCACGGTCATGGTGCAGAAAGAAGTGGCGGACCGTATGCAGGTCGGACCGGGAACCAAGGATTATGGTGCGCTCTCGCTTGCAGTGCAGTATTATGCGGCACCGGAGATTGTAGCCAATGTACCGCCGAACTGTTTTATGCCGCGCCCGAAGGTCGGGTCAGCGGTCATCCGTCTGACCAGACACAAAGAGCCACCGGTGCAGGTGGAGGATGAAAAACTGATGTTTCGCATTATCCGTGCCTCTTTTAACCAGCGTAGAAAAACACTTGCGAACGGACTGAAAAATTCCGGTGAGCTCACACTTTCCAAAGAAGTGATCGAGGAGAGCATCACAGAGCTCGGGCTTCCGGTCACAATCCGCGGAGAAGCGCTTTCCCTTGCGCAGTTTGCGGAGCTCAGCAATATTATCTTAAAGAAAATGTAATGTATCTGTTAAGGCGGCAGCATAAAAACCGATCCCATGCATAAAATAAACGGACAAGGTGGGATCTTAGAGTGAAAGAAAAAATAAAAATCATGCTGTCGCTTCTGATGTTCTTATTTCTGTTTCCCTACATTGTAACGGTGTTTCTCCAGGGAACTCCGGTTGCCGGAGAGTCTGTGGACGAGGCGGCGACAGAGACCGCGGTGACAGTATCTGACAGTACGGAGGAGGAACGTGAAAGGCTGATCGCAATCCTGGCAAAAGAGATCAGTGTGGACAGTGAGCCGGAGGCAATCCGTGCACAGGCAGTGATCGTGCGCGCAGGCTATGCATATGCGCAGGCAGCGGGAAAAGAGCCGGAGGCGGGACTTTCGGTGCAGGAGATGATGGCAGCGTTCGGGGAAAAAAATTTTGCCGCGGATTATCAGATCCTTGCGGATGCGGTGGACGACACGGCGGATATTTCGGTATCTTATGGCGGGGACACTGTGCTTTTACTGCCCTATCATGCGGTCAGCGCCGGTAAAACGAGAGTGGCTGCGGAACTCCCCTGGCTGGCCAGTGTGGACAGTACGATGGATTATCCGTCACCAAATTATCTGAAAGTTATTTATTTTGAAAAAACAGAATTTTTGGCACAATTAGAACAAATATTTCCGGGCGTGACATTCACGGAGGAGGACATTCCGTCCCAGATCTCGATTGACGGCAGAGATGACGGCGGCTATGTTTCCTCTGTGACAGCAGGCGGGATCACGGTATCCGGAGATGAGATGAGAGAGAGACTCGGACTGGCTTCGCCCTGCTTTACGATTGCGGAAGCGGACGGAAAAGTGCGGATCGTCACAAAAGGGCTCGGACACGGCTATGGCTTATCCCAGTGGGGCGCAAATGAACTGGCAAAAGATGGGAAGGACTGCATACAGATTTTAAAATATTATTTTCCAAATATCGAAATAACAGAATAAAAAGCGAAAATGCGTCAACACTATACATAGAAAATAAGACTATGGATGGTGATGATATGAGAAAGGATAAATGGAAAAAATTTTTAAGACAAAAGCAGTTTATGTTTGCAGCAGGACTTATGGTCGTGGCTGCGGTTGGTATGACGGGCATTTATGTTTCCGAGCAGACAGCGCGGAGTGAACAGAGGGAAGAACAGGCAGAGCCGGATGGAGAAAAGTATGTGACAGGCGAAGAAGTGGAGCCGGACACCGAGGCGGCAGAGGATGTTTCCAATATCCTGCTTCCGGAGACGGCAGAGCCGCAGGCACAGCAGTTGGAGCAGACAGAGCCAGCAGTGCCGGTGGAGGAGGCTTCGGAGTCCGTGGCAGATGAAGCCGGTGCAGCAGTGTCTGCGGGAACGACTACGGCAAATTTGAATTTCTCGGAGAGTTCCGAACTGCTCTGGCCCCTGCAGGGAAATGTGATCATGAATTACAGTATGGATCAGACGATCTATTATGCAACGCTGGATTCCTACCGCTACAATCCTGCGGTGATCATTGCAGGAGAAGTCAATGACAAGGTCATCTGTGCAGCGGACGGAATTATCACGGATATTTCCACGAATGAGGAGACAGGCTGTACGGTGACGATGGATCTCGGAAACGGGTATTCTGCTGTATACGGGCAGTTAAAGGAAGTTCCGTTCCATGCAGGCGCTTATGTGGAGGCGGGTGATGTGCTCGGTTATGTCAGCGAGCCGACCAAATATTATTCCGTTGAGGGCAGCAATCTGTATTTTGCACTGCGACACGGCGAAGAAACCGTCGATCCGATCACGTTTTTTGAATAAAATTGCATACAGGCATTTTGGTTTTCAAAAATTTATTGTATAATTGAATGTAATTATGACTGAGAATGAAGGAGGGACTGTATGGAGTCACTCGAAAATAAAGGACAGGTACAGAACTGGATTCGCAGTGCGTTGAAAAACCGTGGGATTGATGCGGAAAAGACGCTGTATTACTGTAAAGGTCTATACGAATATGCAAGGAAAACCAACGATGAAACATTACTGGGCTTCTCTTCCTATTATATGGGAGAAGCCTATTACATATTGAACAATGTAGATAAGCTTTTTGAGAGTCTTTCGCTTGCACTTGCGTATCTGGACCGGAGCGGACAGTGGGAGCTGCTGGCGCGCAGTTACAATCTGCTTGCCATTACATCGGTAAACCGCGGAAATGCACCGCTTGCGATGGATTACTATTTAAGTGCACTTTCCTATTGTGAAAAATATCACATGCAGGATGTCGGTATCATTGTGAATATGAATATCGGTGCACTGTATAACTGGCTTGGAGAGTACAGCCAGGCACAGCAGTATTATGAAATTGCCTATCAGACATTAGGTATGACGGAACGGAATCCGGACTATTATACCTATCTTCTTACCTATTATATAGGGATTGGAAATACCTATTTATACCGGGAGTTTCCGGAGAAGGCATCAGTCTATATACAAAAGGCGGAGGAAGAGTGCAGGGACAGGCTGGGTAAGATCGAGGAGATCGCACTCTTTTGCTTTAAGGCGCGCTGTTATAACTCCATGGGGCATACGAAAGAGCGTGATGCGTGCATCGTGCAGATCCACGGAATGATGCAGCAGCCGATGGAATTTCTGTCGGTCTTTGATGATCTCTATGCTTACTGTGAAATGCTTTTTCAGATTGGAAAGAAGGAAGATTTTCTCGTGGTGCTTTCTGCAATGGAAAAGCTTGCAGCTTCTGCAGGAATCACACATATCCGCAAACAGCTGCTTTCGTTAAAAATCCACTATTATAAGGTGGCGGGCGAAACGGAAAACTATAAGGAGGCAGCGGCGCAGTATTTTGAACTGGCGGAACTGATGGAGAATGAGAACCGCTATACGGTGCTCAGCATGATCAATATCCGGAATTTCCTTGAGGAATCTGCAAAACAGCGCAAGGAGATCGAGGAGCAGAACCGCATTCTGCAGAAACGCTCCGAAACGGATGCGCTGACCGGAATGAACAACCGTTTCCGGTTAAATGAGTATGCCGAGGAAGCGTTTTTGCGGGCATTGCAGGATGAGACACCGCTTGCGGTGGAGATTTTGGATATCGATTATTTCAAACAGTACAATGACCATTACGGACATCAGGCGGGAGATGACTGTATCCGGCAGATCGCGGACTGTATCCGGGAACTGACCGGAGAGACCGGAATTTTCTGTGCGCGTTATGGCGGAGATGAATTTATCCTGATCTATGAGCGGTATACGAAGGAGAGAGTGATGGAACTGACACGGGAACTGCGCGAAAACATCATTGCGCTTCGTATGGAACATATAAGCTCACTTGGTGCTCCGTACGTCACGATCTCACAGGGCATCTGCTACGATATGCCAAAAGAAGGCAGCAAGATATGGGATTTTCTGCACACAGCGGACGGAATGCTCTATCAGGTCAAGGAAAAAGAACGAAGCAGCATCTGCATCGGCGGTTTGGGTGAACAGGACGGCGAGATCTACGGACGGGAAGAACAGGCACCGACGGCAGATTCCGGCGTATAATATGGTAAAGCGGCGGTTGAAAATCCGCAATCGAATCCATTTACCGCATGCAGTATCAAAGTATCCTGTTAATATACCTGTTTATCGATTGCTTCATATAGAGCGGGATGGCATATGCGATCCCGTGTACATAGAGCCGCAGTTTTGTATGTTCCCGGAAGGATTGGGAAAGCTATGAAGGAAGAAATAAAAAATTATACCTATATGTTAAAGTGCAGTGACGGCACGTATTATACCGGCTGGACGAATCAGATAAGAAAACGCCTTTTCGCACATAACAGCGGGAAGGGCGCCAAGTATACCAAAGGGCGAGGTCCGGTAAAGCTTGTATATCTTGAGATCTCGGACACGAAGGAAGCGGCAATGAAGCGTGAGGCGGCGATCAAAAAGCTGACCAGAAAGGAAAAAGAAGAACTGATCCAGAGCGCGGAATCGCTTGCGCTGGTGCAGCAGATCGGAGAAATTCCGTTTGACAATTAAAGATACCTCTGCTATGATAGCAACGACATGTAGAGTTATGGGCTGTTGTGCAATCCTTGGTAACTGTAGATTGTATAGCAGCTTTTTTGATGAAAGAAAGGAAATAAATGGAAACACTTAAGTTTGATGAATTAGAATTAAGCCCGCAGATTCTGCGCGGTATCAAAGATATGGGATTTGAGGAGGCATCTCCGATCCAGGCACAGGCGATTCCGGTGGTTTTAAGCGGCAGGGATGTGATCGGGCAGGCGCAGACAGGAAGCGGAAAGACCGCAGCATTCGGAATCCCGATGCTTGAAAAGGTAGATCCGGATAATAAAAAGACACAGGTTATCATTCTTTCGCCTACCAGAGAGCTTGCGATCCAGGTTGCGGATGAGATCCGAAAGCTGAGCAAATATATGCACGGCATCAAGATCCTTCCGGTGTATGGCGGACAGGATATCTCAAAACAGATCCGTTCCTTAAAGGGGGGAGCACAGATCATTATCGGTACGCCGGGGCGTGTCATGGATCATCTGCGCAGAAAGACGATCCGCTGTGACCATGTGCACACCATCGTACTCGATGAGGCGGATGAGATGTTAAACATGGGATTTCGAGAGGATATTGAGACAATTCTTTCCTATATTCCGGAGGAACGTCAGACCGTTTTATTCTCAGCGACAATGCCGAAGGCAATCCTTGATATCACAAAGAAATATCAGAAGGATGCGGTGACGATCAAGGTTGTAAAGAAAGAACTCACCGTTCCGAGCATTGACCAGTATTACTACGACGTAAAGCGTAAGGATAAGGTGGATGTGCTTACCAGACTGCTTGACTATTATGATCCGAAGCTTTCCATCGTATTCTGTAACACGAAGCGTATGGTAGATGAACTTGCAGGCGAACTGCAGGGCAGAGGCTATTTTGCGGAAGGACTGCACGGGGATATGAAGCAGTCGCAGCGTGACCGCGTCATGAACAGCTTCCGGAACGGCAAGACCGAGATCCTGATCGCGACTGATGTGGCGGCACGTGGTATTGACGTGGATGATGTTGAGGCAGTTTTTAACTACGATATTCCGCAGGATGACGAGTATTATGTTCACCGTATCGGCCGTACCGGACGCGCTGGCCGTACCGGACGTGCGTTCACTTTTGTAAAGGGCAAGGAAGTTTACAAATTAAAGGATATCCAGCGCTACTGCAAGACAAAGATCCTGGCACAGCAGATCCCGACCAGCGAGGATGTGGCGCAGATCAAAATGGAAAAGATCATGGATAAGGTGGATCGCATCATCGAGGAGGAAGATCTGACCGCAATGATCAATCTGATCGATGAGCAGGTCAATGAATCCGATTATACATCCATGGACATTGCGGCTGCATTTCTTAAGATGGCGCTTGGTGAGACCGATGATACAGAATCAGATGGGGAAAATTATGATTTTGGGGATACCGGAGCAGAGGACGGCATGGTACGTCTCTTTATCAATATCGGTAAGAAACAGAAGGTAAAACCGGGTGACATCCTTGGTGCACTTGCGGGAGAATCCGGTATGCCGGGCAAACTGGTCGGCGCGATCGACATGTATGACAAATACACCTTTGTTGAGGTTCCGTGTGAATATGGAAAAGAAGTGCTCCAGGCAATGAAGAATGCCAAGATCAAGGGCAAATCGATCAGCATTGAGCCGGCAAACAGCAAATAGGATGCAGGAGGAGAAGGCATGGGATTATTTGCAAAGCGAAACAAAAACAAGGTGCAGACGGCAGAGCATGTTTCCGGTGGGGAAAGCAGATTTACATTTCTGACGGAGCAGATATTTTCCATAAGAAATATTGGTGTTGTCGCAGTTGGAGAGGTAAGCGGAAAAGTATGTGTCGGGGATCTGGTCTATCTCTATCATCCGGGTGTACCGCTTACCGCAGCAAGGATCGATAAGCTGGAGCTTGCTCCCGGAGAGGCGGCGAACGAAGCGGAGAACCGTGAGGCGGCACTGTATTTTGAAAATATGAAGATGGAGAACATCAGGAGGTTTACTGTGATCAGCAATATTCTTCCTCAGAGATTGCTGGATGCCGATCAGGCGGTGGAAAATGCGGAGCTGCTTGGACTGCTTCCAGGTTATGAAAAATTTGACGGTGATCAGGATTACAGAAATCTTCTGTCTTACTGCGCTGCGCATGCCAGTTTTTTAATGGCAGTGTCAGCACCGACGGTGTCCAATAAGGATGGGGTATCTGCAGTCCCGGTATTCACGGACCGGCAGGCGCTTCTTCGGTGGCAGGATGTATTTGACGGCTCAAATCTGCCCCGGACGGCGGTACAGACCTTTGGGCAGGCAGCGGCGATCAGCTTTAACGGAAATGACGGAGTTGTGATCAATCCGTTTGATGAAGCACCGGTCTTTTTCTCCAACGATTTTATAAAAAAGATTATGGATTCAGCAGGATACCGACGGGAATTTGGAACAGCGGCGCAGGTATAGCATAAACTGCCGTTTTCTGATTTTCTGTAAAGAACAAAGTGTGCTTCGCACACTTTCGCGCGCAAGCGGATAGCGTAGCTATAA
>OIZA01000597.1_pt1 | contig 17045 bp, 18 predicted proteins | sample 1588381 | NCBI WGS metagenome assembly OIZA01 (sample SAMN03283277) | human gut metagenome | biome: human-associated habitat; material: feces | host: Homo sapiens | place: Peru | collected 2012 | reverse complement strand
TTTGCGCCGTACTTTGCCAGCGCCGCGAGAAAGTTTGCCGGAGCGCCGCCGGGATGCGCCGCCATGGTCGGATAGCCGTTTTCGTCGGTAGAAAGGCATGTAAAGTCGATCAGCAGCTCGCCCAGCGCAGCAACGTCAAGCATGGTTTTCCCCTCACTTTCGCGGTCTGTGCCGCGGCGGTTTTATACGGTCTCCTGCCGGATGCCGCGAATGGCGCCGATGATTCAGTCCTGCGCCTGCTGCTGGATCACCGTGCCGCAGTACGGGCACCGCGCGCTCGCGTTCACGTCGAGCGGCGCGCCGCAGCACGGCAAACAGAGTGAGAACTTTCTTCAAGGCGGCATCCTATCCCCCATCTTTTTCTATGCGGGATATCCGCTTTCCATTATATATTTTGCTCCCGCGTATGGCAAGCGCGATTTCCCCCGAAAACGCACGGCAGCCCCGCCGGAAAGCTCCGGCGGGGCCGCCCTTTTCGATGTACTTGTCCGTGTTCCTTACATTTTCCCCTGCTTGCGCCGAAGGGAGAGGCAGTCGGCGATCATGGCGATAAACTCGCTGTTCGTCGGCTTGCCCTTAATACCGGAAACGGTATAGCCAAAAAACTTTTGCAGCGTCTCCACATCGCCGCGGTCCCACGCGACCTCAATCGCGTGGCGGATGGCACGCTCCACGCGGCTCGGCGTCGTGGAAAACTTCTTCGCGACCTCCGGATAGAGCACCTTCGTCACGGCGTTGATGGCGTCCATGTCGTTGATCGTGAGGATGATCGCCTCGCGCAGATACTGATACCCCTTAATATGCGCCGGAACGCCGATCTCGTGGATGATGTCGGTAACGACGCTCTCGAGCGAGGCGTTGTCCGCCTTCGCCTCCGGCGTGATCGCTGCGGAACTTCTTGCTCCGGTGACGGACAGCGGCTTTTTGCCCGTCTGCGCGCACTGCCGCAGACGCTGTATCAGCTCCGGCGTATCGCACGGCTTGGAGAGGAAGTATGCCGCGCCGAGCTCCGCGCACTCGGCAACGACATGTGCGTTGACAAACCCGGTAAGTACGACCACCGGCGGCGCGGAGTCCTTCTCGGCGAGCTTGCGCAGCACGCCCAGTCCGTCCAGCCGCGGCTGCACCAGCTCCAGCAGCACAACGTCCGGGCGCAGCGCTTCGATCTTGGCAAGCGCATCCGAACCGTCGGAGGATGTCCCCGCCGCTTCCATATCCCCCTCCTGTGAAAGCAGGCTCTTCATCAACAGCTGAAAATCCTCGTTCGGGTCGGCGATCAGCACGCGTATCTTGGTTTCCATAATATTGCCTCCATAATTATGAACTGCAAGCAGTTTGCTGATGTTTTTTTATGCTTGGCTACATTGCTTGACTAATTTAGCACAAAACAGCGGCGCGTCGCAGGAAAAACTTGTCGAAACTGTCTTAATATTTGTTCGCCGACTTCCCGACGGTTTCGACAAGCGGTTGCAATGATTTACATAATATCTTATCAAAATATGCAGTGTCCCGTCGAATCTCCACGCCTGTTTTTCGCCGGTATTCCACTCTGCGCAGTTTCTCCGCCGGAAATTCCGTGTCTTTCGCCGCGGCGGTTCCGAGCCGGGCGCGGGATTACCCTCTAGGCAGAAGCGTCGGACCGTGCTATAATAAAAAAGCCTAGCCGGCGGCGGGGCTCTGCAAATGCTTTCCGATGGAGAGTTTTCCCATGGACGGCTACCGGAAAAACAAAATGGCATCGCTCCGCACAGCGAAACGCATACAATGATGCAAGGCCCGCACCGTTTCGGTGCGGGCCTTTTTTACGCCGTGCAGTTACCGACGTATCAGTTCGTAGATATAGATCTTTGATTTTGGATCGTATCCGTAGCAGTAAAAGCTGCTGCCGGTCGTTGTGAGAATATAATTCCCCACGACATCGGCCACATCGCCTTTGTGCGGCAGCTTCGCAACGATCTTCAGCGTCGCCGGCTCCACCACATAGATCCGGTGCTCCCCGAGGATGAGCAGCTCACCCGTCGGGAGAAACGCCTCCGGATACGCCCCCGCCGGGAGCGCCATAGTCCTTCCGCGGTACTCCGGCGGACATTCCCCGGAAAAGGTCACCCGGTCCGGCGTTCCGTATTGCAGGACGAACCGCGTATCGGGACAGCGCGGTATCCGCCCCTGCGCAAAGGTCTCCCAGTCGGAAGGTTCCAGCGCGCCGTGCGCAAAATGCACCGGCGTCAGAATGCGATGCCGCTCGTCCTCGTCCGGATCACCGGCGTAGCCGTGCAGAAAGAAGTGCGGTTTGACCGTGGTGCGCTCGTCCTGAAATCTATAGAAAAACAGTTTCCCCGGATACTCGGCCGCAAGCCGCAGCGCCATTGGGGCGCTTTTGCCGGTCAGAAGCTTTTCCTCTTCGCGGTACGCGCGGTACAGGCGCTCGCTCCGCTCGCGGCGGAGCGCCTCCGGCTCGTCCAGCATTTCCGGAACGAACGTAAGACAGACGCCGAAATACTCCTCCAGCAGCGCGATCTTGCGTTCCGTATCCGCGCAGCTGAGGATATCGGAGAGGCGCCGTTTTCCCCCGCTTTCGTACCCGACGAGCGCCGGAATGCCGTACAGTCCTTTGTTCGCGGAAAATTCGTCGTCCGAGTACTTTGCCGCGACCTTCCCGCCGCGGAAAAACACGAACCATATCGCCTCGCTGTCAAATACGTTGAAATACAGGACCGGCGCATCCGTCGCGCGGGAAATGCGCCGCGCGGCCTCGTACGTCCGTTCCGGATCCGTCTCGGAAAAGTCGTTCACACAGGTGAACCACCCCGCAGAAAATGAGCGAAAGGAAAGCTCCGCATCCTCCGGAGCCGCCGTTCCGAAAACATGAATGCCGGTCAGAGACATGCCCATAGCCGCACCGCCTTTTTCTTTTATCCTATCATAAAAGGCTGCGCGTGCAAAGGAAAAAGACGGTCCGCAGACCGTCTTTTTCCTTACGAAGCTGCTTCGAGCATATTCTCCATGGAAATGCCGTATCCTTTGGTGGGGTCGTTCACGAGCACATGCGTGACCGCGCCGACGATCTTTCCGTTTTGCAGAATGGGCGAGCCGCTCATTCCCTGCACGATGCCGCCGGTCACGGCGAGAAGATCGCCGTCCGTGATCGTGAGCGTGAGCTTCCCGCCGTCGCCGCTGCGCGCGATGCGCGTGATCACGGCGTCATACGATCGCACGCCGCCGGTACTGACGGTGGAGAGGATCGTCGCCTCGCCGAGACGGATCTCGCTCTCCGCAGCGACCGGCATGGCCGGAAGCGTGCCGAGCGGCGTCCGGCTCGTGCCGAAAATGCCGCGGACCGTGTTCTCCTCGATCGAGCCGATCGGCGAGGCGCTGCTCGCGCCGCCGCACAGCTCCCCCGGCGCGCCCCGCTCGCCCATAACGACGCCGGTGACGTCCGCCCGGTAGATCTCCCCGCCGGAGGCGCTCATCAGCTCGCCGGTCTCCGGCAGACCGACGCCGTGGCCGAGCGCGCCGTACTCCCCGGTAGCGGGATCATAAAATGTCACGGTACCGAGCCCGCGCACCGCGTCCCGCAGCCAGAGCCCGATCTGATACGTTCCGCCGCTGCCGAGCTTCGGCGTAACGGCAAATGTTTTCGTCTCGCCGCCGCGCTCGACGGAGAGCGTCACGCCCTCGCCCGAAAAGGCCGCCGCGCGGCGCAGAAAGTCCTCGGCGCCCGTCACGCGCTCACCGTTTACCGCGACGATCTTATCGCCCGCCTGCACGCCCGCTTCTCCCGCCGGGCAGCACGCGCCGCTCTCCGAGGCGATATCCGCGAGCGCGGACACCACCACGCCGTCGCACCGCAGCGATATCGCCACCGCCTCGCCGACCGGCACGAGCGCGTCGCCCGGCTCCGCGGCGAGTGCCGCGGTCGTCAGTGCCAGCACCGCGGCGAACAGGGCGAATATTTCTTTTATCTTTCTCATAGGACTGCCACCCTTATCCTTCCCATGCTTTTGCATGTTTCGCGCCGCAAGCAGCTTCTTTGCGGCGGCCTATTCAGTATGTCTGTCGAGAAGGAAAAGAACCGCGAGAAATTTGTCCTCTGTTTCCATCGACTGTTTCACGTTTTCTGTTTTTACTATGGTATCCTTCCGTTTTTCTCTCATGCCTGCCAAAATTTTTTCATCGTGAGGAAATGTCATGCAGATTTTGAAAACCGGCTCCACCGGCGCGGAGGTCGCGCTTTTGCAGCTGTCGCTCCGCCGCGCACAGTACGGCGCTCCCGCGCCCGACGGCGTTTTCGGCGGGGCGACGAAAAGCGCTCTGCAGGCCTTCCAGCGCTCGCACGGCCTGACGCCGGACGGTATATTCGGCGCGGAGACCGAGCGCGCGCTCGCGCCCTGGCTTCGCGGGTACGCCGTGCACACGGTGCGGCCCGGCGATACGCTCTTCTCGCTCGCCGAGCGGTACGACGCCTCGCTCTGCGCGATCGAAACGGCAAACCCGGCGCTCGACCCGTTCGCGCTGCGGCCCGGGCAGCGGATCACCGTGCCGCTGCCGTTTCCCGTCGTGCCGACGGATATCCCGTGGTGCAGCGCGCTCATGGACTACGCCGTGGACGGACTGACGCACCGGTATCCGCAGCTTCGCGCCGAGAGCATCGGGCGCAGCGCCCTCTCCCGCCCGATCTGGGCACTCACGGCAGGCGACGGGCTGCGCCGCGTGCTCTACAGCGCCGCGCACCACGCGAACGAGTGGATCACAACGCCGCTTTTGATGAAGTATCTTGAAACGCTGCTCCGCGCGGCCGCCGCGGGCGAGACCGTGTTCGGCTACCCGGCGGAGGATATCCTCTTCCGCGCCGCACTCACGCTCGTGCCGCTCGTCGATCCGGACGGCGTCGATCTCGTGACGGGCGCTCTGCCGGAGGGTGAAGCGAAGGAGCGCACCGCAGCCATTGCCGCAGAGTTCCCCACGATCCCCTATCCAGACGGCTGGAAGGCGAACATCGCGGGCATCGATCTCAATTTGCAGTACCCCGCCGGGTGGGACACCGCCCGCGCGATCAAGTTCGCGCAGGGCTACGATCGTCCCGCGCCGCGCGACTTTGTCGGCGAAGCGCCGCTCACGGCGCCGGAGGCCGCCGCGCTCGCCGCCTTTACCGAAGCGCTCGACCCCGCGCTCGTGCTTGCGTACCACACGCAGGGCAATGTCATCTACTGGAAGTACTTAAATTTTGAGCCGGAGGGCAGCCGCGCGCTCGCCGAGCGGTTTGCCGCCGTGAGCGGCTACGCCTGCGAGGACACGCCCTACGCCTCCGGCTTTGCCGGATATAAGGACTGGTTCATTCAGAATTTTGACCGCCCCGGCTACACGATCGAATGTGGTCTCGGCGAAAACCCGCTCCCGCTCTCACAGTTTGAAAGCATCTGGAACGCCAACCTCGGCATTCTCACCCTCGCCGCGCTGGGGATATAAACGCAGCGACTCCCACCGCCTTTTCCGCGGTGGGAGTCGCTGCGTTTATCAGAAATCGATCTCGTATTCAAAAAACCGGCGGGATTCGCTTCGCGCTTCACTGACAAGCGACGCGCTGCCGGCTATTTTCAATGCTTTCAAGGCTGCGTCGATCTTTACAGCGTCCTTTTCTTTGATACCGGAAGAGTTGCTGAGTTTCAGAGTGTATTTCAAATGATGCGGAGACGCCTGATCCATTCGCAGCGCGATCAGCAACTGAATGGCGGGATCTTTCCGCAGATAATTCAGCACCGGCGCTTTGGGCGGATGGCCGATGCACTGCATCTCCGCCGCAACTTCAAGGCTGGAAGCCTCGGACGTGGTAACGTCCATCTTCCCCTCGGCGCTTTCCTTGACCGATACGATTTTGGCCTTTTCCTTTGCTTTCGTCTCTTTCTTGGAATGAGACGTGTTGTTTTCCTTGAGCGTCACCTTGAAGTATTTCGCGCCCAGATCCTGTGCGGTCTTCTGCAATTCGCCGACACGCACGAGCTTGAGATAACTGAAATATTCCTCCAGTGCGATGTAGCTGTTGCGGTCGGTCGGATCAACATAATAGATCTCTCTGTCCATATCCGGGTAAAAGGACAGCCCGAACATTTCCGCGGACTTTCGGTAAATGTTCACAATCCGAAGTTCCTTCTGCGCGGAAACATATCCGATAGAATCGCGGCAAACTTCACTTTCCGCTCGCTTTTTATCGATGTCGGTAATGCGGATCAGTTTGGTCAATGCAAAATCGGCGCTGTCCAGATCATCAGCAAAAATGGGGCCGAGCGCTTTCCGTTCCGCGATCCGGCTTCTTTCTTCTGCGCTTTCTTTCATGGCGGAGATCGTATCTTTTGCCGCATTTCCAATCGATCCGGCAATTACAGACACATCCTTCATATCAAACGTGCCGTCGCCGTTCTGATCCATTGCCTTAACAATGCCGTCTTTTGCCTTTCCGAGAAGCTCTTTCACGTTCTCCTTTGGAACGGTCACCGTACCAGGTTTTTTCTTTTCCATGGTATTTCACCCTTTCTACAAGTTATCCATAAAGCAAACGGAAAATTTCGCGGTCAGAATGGTATCCAAATGGCAGGAAATCACCAGGGCATAATTCAGTTCCTCAGCGAGTGGAGCGGGGCGGGGATGCGGCCGCCGCGGGCGATGAATTCCGCGCTCGACGCCGCGTGGACCGGCATGACCGGCGCTTCGCCGAAAAGCCCGCCGATCTCCACCGTGTCGCCCACGGTCTTGCCCGGCGCGGGGATGAGCCGGACGGCGGTGGTCTTATTGTTTATCATGCCGATGGCGGCCTCGTCCGCGAGGATCGCGGAGAGCGTTTCGGCGCTCGTATCGCCCGGCACGGCGATCATGTCGAGCCCCACGGAGCACACGCACGTCATTGCCTCGAGCTTATCGAGCGTGAGCGTTCCCTCGCGCGCTGCGGCGATCATGCCCTCGTCCTCCGAGACCGGGATAAACGCGCCGGAGAGCCCGCCGACGTGGCCGGAGGCCATCACGCCGCCCTTCTTCACCGCGTCGTTCAGCAGGGCGAGCGCGGCGGTCGTGCCGTGGGTGCCGCAGACCTCCAGCCCCATGGTTTCGAGAATGCGCGCCACGCTGTCGCCCACCGCCGGGGTCGGCGCGAGCGAGAGATCGACGATGCCGAACGGCACGCCGAGCCGCCGGGACGCCTCCCGCGCGACGAGCTGACCCATGCGCGTGACCTTAAACGCCGTGCGCTTGATCGTCTCGGCCACAACGTCAAAGCTCTCGCCCTTGCACTCCTGCAGCGCCTGATAGACGACGCCGGGGCCGGAAACGCCGACGTTCACCGCGCTCTCGGCCTCGCCCGCGCCGTGGAACGCGCCCGCCATAAACGGGTTATCCTCCACCGCGTTGCAGAAAACGACGAGCTTGGAGCACGCGAGTCCGTCCGTATCGGCGGTGAGCGCGGCGCACTTTTTGATGACACGGCCCATCTCCGCCACAGCGTCCATGTTGATGCCCGCGCGCGTCGAGCCGACGTTCACGCTCGCGCAGACGCGCTCGGTGCGCGCGAGCGCCTCGGGAATGGAGGCGATGAGACTGCGGTCGCCGGTCGTGAACCCCTTCTGCACAAGGGCGGAAAAGCCGCCGATGAAGTTCACGCCGACCTCGCGCGCGGCGCGGTCCATTGCCTCCGCGATGGGGACAAGGTCATCCCCGCACCCGCCCGCGATGAGCGCCACGGGCGTAACGGACACGCGCTTATTCACGATGGGGATGCCGAATTCGCGCTCGATGGCCTCGCCCACGGGGACAAGGTCGTGCGCCTCGCGGCAGATCTTTTCGTAGACCTTATCGGCGGTTCTCTTGATATCGCCGGTGGCGCAGTCGAGAAGGCTCAGCCCCAGCGTGATCGTGCGCACGTCAAGATGCTCCTGCTCGATCATCCGGATGGTCTGGACGATCTCGTCGGTATTGAGGAAATAGCTCATGGTGCCCTCCTCAGATCCGGTGCATGGCGTCGAAAATATCCTGCCGCTGCACGTGCACCGCGAGCCCGCGCGCCTCGCCGACGGAGCGAAGATGCTGCGAGAGCATATCGAACGGCATTTCGCACTCGGCAAGATCGACGAGCATGATCATTGTGAAATAGCCCTGCATGAGCGTCTGGCTGATGTCGAGAATGTTGATGTTCTGCTCGGCGAGCGCGGCGGTGATGTACGCGGTGATGCCCTTGGCGTCGCGCGCAAATACGGATACGATGGCTTTCATGGGCGTTCCCCTTCTCTTTCAATGAATAAAAATATTATACACGGTTTTTGCAGTTTTTCAATGTCCGTCCTGCATGGAAATTGCACTTGCATTTTTCCGCCGCGGATGATATGATTTGCACGCCGAAAACAAATGCTTTTCACGGAGGGACACATATGGCGAACCGAAATCTCCCCACCTACTATCTGGTGGAGGCGGACATGCTGCCGGAGATCTTTCTCAAGGTCATGGAAGCGAAGGAGCTTCTGCAGACCGGCGAGTGCGGCACGGTCGGCGACGCGGTCAACCGCGTCGGCATCAGCCGGAGCGCATTTTATAAGTATAAGGACTCGATCACGGCGTTTCAGGATCTGCGCCACGGCCACATTCTGACGTTCCAGGTGATGCTGCGCGACCAGACGGGACTGCTCTCGGCGGTGCTGAGCGTGTTCGCCCAGTGCGGCGCGAATATCCTCACGATCAACCAGAGCATTCCGGTGAGCGGCTGCGCCACGATCACCATCAGCGCCGAGACCGCCGGAATGAGCGAGAGCATGGAAACGCTCATGAACCGCCTCGTCGCCGCCGACGGGGTTATCCGCGCCGAGATTTTAGCGGGATAAGACCTATTTAAAGCCTCCCTTGTGCAAAGGGAGGTGGATTTTGCCGAAGGCAAAAGACGGAAGGATTGTCGTTTTCCAGAGGTTACAATCCCTCAGTCAGCTTCGCTGACAGCTCCCTTTACACAAGGGAGCCAATAACGATCCTATTTCCCCTCGCATGGGCAGGGCTATGCTCTGCCCATGAAAGGTTCCCTTTACCCAAGGGAGCCTTTTTTATTGTCCAAAATGGCGCGCATCACGACGGTTGAATACAATGGAGTGTCAAATCCCATTTTGCCATTCCGGAGGTTTTATCGATATGCTGTTCGTGGAAAAATTCGGCGGAAGCTCGCTCGCCGGGGTCGAGCGCGTCCGCTGCGCGGCGCGCCTCATCGCCGACACGGTGCGCGCCGGGCACTCCGTCGCGGCGGTGCTCTCGGCGCAGGGGAAAACGACGGACGCGCTTTTATCTACCGCCGCGCACTACAGCCGCAGCCCCTCAAAGCGCGAGCTCGACATGCTGCTCGCCACCGGCGAGCAGGCAAGCGTCGCGCTCATGGCGATGACGCTTGAGGAAATGGGCCTTCCCGCCGTGTCACTCACCGGCTGGCAGGCAGGCGTCGGCACAGATGAGACATACGGCGACGCGCACATCCGCCGTCTCTCGATGGAGCGCGTGCGCCGTGAGCTGGACGAGGGGAAGGTCGTCCTCATCGCCGGTTTTCAGGGCGTGAGCCCCGGAAACGATATCACGACGCTCGGGCGCGGCGGCTCGGACACGACCGCCGTGGCCGCGGCCGCGGCGCTGCGCGCGGACGAGTGCCGCATCTATACCGACGTGGAGGGCGTATTCACCGCCGATCCCCGGCTCATTCCGGAGGCGCGGCGTCTGAGCGCCGTGGACAGCGAGGAAATGCTCCGGCTCGCCTCGCTCGGCTCGCAGGTGCTGCACGAGCGCAGCGCGGCGCTCGCGCTGCGCTTTGCCGTCCCGCTCACGGTGCTCTCCAGTCTTGTCCCCGCGCCCGGCACCGTCATCCGCCCTCTGCCGCTGCCGGGGGACGAAGGCCGTCTCACCGCCGTGACACGCTCGGGCGCTCTCGTCTCGCTCGTCGGCACGCATCTGCACACGTTCGCCTCTCTCCCCGAACGGGCGGCCGCGGCGCTGCGGGAGGCGGGGCTCTCCCCGGACGCCGTGCTTCTCACCGACGGGCGCCTTACCGTGCATGTTCCAGAGGCGCAGAGCCTTGAAACCCTCCGCTGTCTGCACGCCGCGTTTCTGGAAACGAAAGATCATTCTTAATTCCGATTTTACTATCGGATTTCTTGACGAAGCAAGGCAAACGTGCTACCCTCTTGGGGATAATATCTCCGGGAGGGTTTTTTATGATCTATCTCGACAACGCCGCCACATCGCTCCGCCGTCCGGAGGGCGTGGTGCGTGCGGTGAGCGAGGCGCTGTGCTCGCTGGGCAACGTCGGCCGCGGCGCGAGCGAGAGCGCGCTTTCCGCCGCGCGCGTGGTATACGCCGCGCGCGAAAAGCTCTGCGCCTTTTTCGGCGGGGCGGACCCTTCGCGCGTCTGCTTCACGCAAAATTCAACCGAAGCGCTCAACACCGCCATTTTCGGTCTGCTGCGTCCGGGCGACCATGTAATATCGACCGATTTGGAGCACAACAGCGTGCTGCGCCCGCTCTACCGGCTGGAACAGGAGGGCGTGGAGGTCACGTTCCTGCGCGCCGATGCGCGCGGCTGCATCGATTATGCCGATCTCCCCCGCGCGCTGCGGCCGAACACCCGCGCGATCGTCTGCACGCACGCCTCCAATCTCACCGGCAACGCGCTGGACGCATCCCGCATCGGCGCTTTTGCGCGCGAGCACGGCCTTCTGTTCATCCTCGACGCCTCGCAGACGGCGGGCAGCTTTGACCTGAACGCGCAGCGCGACGGCGTTTCCGTCCTCTGCTTCACCGGACACAAGGGCATGATGGGGCCGCAGGGGACCGGCGGGCTCATCGCCGCACCCGGCGTGGAGATCCGCCCGCTCAAGACCGGCGGCACGGGCGTGCAGTCCTACCGGCGCGAACAGCCGGAGGAATATCCGACGCGGCTCGAAAGCGGCACGCTCAACGGCCACGGCATCGCGGGACTGTCCGCGGCGGTGGATTTCCTCTGCGAGATCACCCCCGCCGCCATCCACGCGCACGAGACCGCGCTTATGAGCGCTTTTTATAATAAGGTATCCGCCCTGCCGGGCGTCACGGTGTACGGCGACTTCACGCAGGACCGCGCGCCGATCGTCACGCTCAACATCGGCGACATGGATTCCGGCGAGGCGGCGGAAATTCTCTCCGACGAATACGGCATCGCCGTGCGCTCCGGCGCGCACTGCGCGCCGCGGATGCACGAGGCGCTCGGTACCGTTTCGCAGGGCGCGGTGCGCTTTTCGTTCGGCTGGTTCAATACGATGGAGGAAGCGGAACAGGCGGCGGATGCCGTCCGCGACATTGCCCTATGAGAGTACGCGAAAAGAAAGAATACGTGATCTTCACGTTCCACACGACCGCCGCTGCGATGGCGACGGAAAAGCTCTGCCAGGAGCGAAGCATCCCCGGACGGCTCATCCCCGCGCCGCGGAGCATCACTGCCGACTGCGGCATCGCGTGGGCCGCGCCGCCGGAGGAACGCGAGCGCATTGAAAACGAACCGGGGCTTCCCGAGATCGCGGGTGTGTACCTGCGCGAGCTTTAATAAGGAGAGCGCCATGCAGACACTGAATCTCAAACAGCTCGAGGCCTTCTGCGCCGTGGTCGAGCGCGGCAGCTTCACCGCCGCGGCGGAGGCGCTCTATCTCGCACAGTCCACCGTGAGCGGCCACATTCTCGCGCTCGAAAAGGACATCGGCGTGCCGTTGCTCGTCCGCTCCGGCAAGCGGCGCATCACGCTCACCGAGGAGGGGCGGCGCGTATACGACCATGCGCACACCATTCTCCAGAGCTGCGCCGAGCTCTCCCGCGAGCTGGAGGAACAGACCTCCCGCGAGGTATCGCTCGCGGCGTCGTCCATCCCGATGCAGTATATCCTCCCGCAGCTCATCAGCGACTTTCACCGGGAAAACCCGGATTTCCGCTTTCTGCTCCGCAGCGGCGACAGCGCCGCCGTCCACGCCGCCGTATTGCAGGGCGAAACGCACATCGGCTTCGTCGGCGCGGTGCTGAACACGCGCGAGCTTACCTACGACTGCATCGCCACCGACCCGCTCGTGCTCGTCACGCCCGACACGCCGCGCTACCGCGCCATGTTCGACGCCGGGGAATCGGGCAACGCGCTGCTCGGCGAGCCTCTCATCTTCCGCGAGGGCGGTTCCGGCACGCAGCTCGCCGGGCAAAAATTCTTCACCGAAAACGGCATTGACTCCGGCGCGCTCAACATCGTCGCGCGCATCGACAACAGCGAGGCCGTGCTGCGCGCCGTGGCGTGCGGGCTCGGCTGCGCCGTCGTCTCCGGTCTTGCCGCAGGCGCGACAAAGGAGCTTCTCTCTTTCCCTCTCGTCGGGAAAAACAACGAGCGCGAGATCTACATGATCCGCTCCCGCGACCGCCGCCCGACAAAGTCCGCGCGCGCGTTCATCGACTTTCTGCTCGACCGCCGGACGCTGCGCTGACCGAATTTTTCATCTGTTTTTCCGATAGAACGCCAAGCAACATCCGATTTACCGTTTGGCATTTTCCAGTGGCACGCCGTATAATGAAGTCGTTAAAGCCACAGTTTTGAGAGAGAGGGAAAAATTGTGAAAAACAACTGGCTGAAAAATAACTGGCTGATCCTCGTCACCGGACTTGTGATCGGTCTCGCGGCGCTCGTTTTGGGCGCGCACGGCAACCCCGGCAACATGGGCTTCTGCATCGCCTGCTTCCTGCGCGACACGGCCGGCGCTCTCGGTCTGCACGGCGCGGAGGTCGTGCAGTACTTCCGTCCCGAGATCGTCGGCATCCTGCTCGGCTCGCTCATCGCGGCGGTCGCGGCGAAGGAATTCAAGGGCCGCGGCGGCTCTTCCCCGATGATCCGCTTCCTTCTCGGCGTGTTCGTTATGATCGGCGCGCTGATGTTCCTCGGCTGCCCGCTGCGTATGGTCATCCGTATCGGCGGCGGCGACTGGAACGCCCTTGTCGGTCTTGTGGGCTTCATCGTGGGCATTCTCGTGGGCGTTGTGTTCCTCAAGAAGGGCTTCACGCTCGGCCGCAGCTATAAGCAGACGCTCGCCGAAGGCGCCGCCTTCCCGGTCGTTTATGTGCTGCTGTTCGTCCTCTGGCTCGCGGCTCCGGCGATCTTCAAGTTCTCCGAAAAAGGTCCCGGCAGCATGCATGCCGCGTGGGGTCTCGCGCTCGTCGCGGGTCTCGTCGTCGGCGCGCTCTGCCAGCGCAGCCGTATGTGCATGGTCGGCGGCATCCGCAACGCCGTCATGTTCAAGGACTTCGGCCTTGTCGCCGGCTTCGTGACGATCATTCTCACGGTTCTCGTCGGCAACCTCATTCTCGGCAAGTTCAACCCCGGCTTCACCGGCCAGCCCGTTGCGCACAACGATGGTCTCTGGAACTTCCTCGGCACCGCCCTCATGGGCTGGGGCTGCGTCCTGCTCGGCGGCTGCCCGCTGCGTCAGCTCATTCTCGTCGGCCAGGGCGAGAGCGACAGCGCCGTCACCGTTCTCGGCATGATGTGCGGCGCGGCGTTCTGCCACAACCTGAAGCTTGCCTCCTCTGCCGACGGCCCGACCGGCAACGGCAAGATCGCGGTGATCGTCGGCTTCGTCGTGGTGCTCGTGGTCTCCCTGCTCTTCACGAAGAAGGCGGAGGAATAAGCCCATGAAAACCGTTGATGCTAGAGGCTTTGCCTGCCCCCAGCCGGTCATCATGGCGCAGAAGGCCATCAAGGCGGACGCTCCCGGCGAGCTGCAGGTGCTTGTCGATAACAAGTGCGCCGTCGAAAACGTCACGCGCTTCGGCGAAAGCCAGGGCTATACCGTGACCGCAGCCGATAACGGCGACGACGAATTCACCGTTACGCTGCGCAAATAACCTTACCCCCTTCACGGCTCTCCCGCTTTCATGGCGGGAGGGCCGTTTTATCTGCCAAATCAGCCCATTTGCCGCCAAATCTTGACCAATGCGGCAAAGTCTGATAGAATAACAAAGATTCCTCGTGAGTGATAAGGAGGCTATACCATGCCCCGAGATTATCCGGAATACGAAGACGAGTCCCCGGAGGAGACCTACCGCGACCCGCTCAAGCCGTTTCTGATCGCGCTCGTTGTACTCCTTCTCCTGTTTGCCGCTATCATCGTATTGCTTTACATGCGTCTGCAGACCGCGAACACCCGCGCCGAAACGCTCTCACAGGAGCTGACGGCCGTGCAGGTGCAGCTTGACGATCTGCGCGCGCAGCGGGCCGCCGAGACGCCGACACCCACGCCGACCGAAGCGCCCACACCCACCCCGGAGCCGACGCCGGAGCCCACCGCTACGCCGGAGCCGACGCCGGAACCGACGCCCACGCCCGCCCCGCTCCTGCGCGACACGATTACCGCCGAGATGCTCGGCTACGTCTACCGTCCGGCGGATGAGTTCTGGTATGACGAGGCAAAGACCGCCGCCGTCATCCCGTACATGCTTGCCGTTCACTACGGCCCCGGCATGGACTGGGGTGAGAACATGGCGCTCAATATGGGCGACACGGTGGAGATCCTCGCCAAGCAGCGCGGCTGGGTGCTCCTGCGCACCGCCGACGGCCGCTACGGCTGGGCCGCCGGTGAGCTGCTGCGCGAAACGGCCGACGCCCCCGCGGCGACGGCAACGCCCGCCGCGCCGGTCAACCCCGCCGATCCGGCCGTGCCGGTCGCTCCCGCGACGGCGGCTCCGACGGCTGCCCCGACGCCGGATTATACCGAGGTCTCCAATCCCGATCTCAAATAAGGACATACGAAAAATCCTCTCTCTGCACAGCGCAGAGAGAGGATTTTCTTTTATGACGGGCAGCGCCGCGAAAGGCGGCGGAGCGGCTCTTATTCTTTGCTGTCCGGCACGATCACCGTGGCAAAATAGCTGATCTTCTCCGGCAGGCCGGTCATCGTCTCGAACACCTGCTGCGTGGGCAGGCCGCAGTCGGCGACCATGGCGGAATCCTCCGCCAGACCGTGCCGCGAGAGCGCCGCGGCGGTCTCGCCGATGGCTTTGCCGGACTTCATCAGCACCTTGGTGCCGGGCTGGGCAAGCGCGGCATCGAGATCGGACGCTCCGGCGGGATAGATATGCAGCGGCAGCTCCATCTCCGTGAGGCTCCGGCCGAGCGCCGCGGCCACGGCGGAAAAGCTCGCAACGCCGGGGATCATGCGCGTATCGTACCCGCGGCGGCGCAGCTCGTCGAGCACATAATACGCCGTGGCGTAGATGGACACATCGCCGAGATTCACCATGGCGACGTCCCGTCCGGCGTCGAGCTCCGGCGCGATGGCGTCCGCGGCATGCGCGTACCCCGCGGCGCGGACGGCGGCGTCGCGCGACATGGCGAACGAGAGCGGCAGAACGGTCTTTCCGCCGAGCTCTGCCGCGCCCTGCGCGATGGAAAGCGCGAGCATCTCGCCCGAAGCGGTCTGCGGCGCGGCGATCACGGGGCAGGCCTCCAGCACGGCGCAAGCCTCGCGCGTCATCCACATGGGATCGCCGGGGCCGACGCCCACGGCGTAAAACATTCCTTTATTTTCTTTCACAGCGTCCATCCTTCCGTTTTCGCGTCGAGTACCGTGAGCCCCGCGGCCTTCGCGCGCGCGAGAAGCGGCGCGTTCGGCGTCCGGGCAGCATCTCCGGCGAGGAGGATCCTGCCGCAGCGGCGCATCGTTTCAAACGCTTTTTCGTATACGGCATCGTCCGGCGCGGCGAATGCCGGCACGGAGACCGTCTCCGCGGCGAGCAGCCGCGCGAGCCGGTAGTCCACATCGTTTTCGTACAGCACGCCGGTCGCAAACGGGACGTTCTCGCGCTGGAGCTTCCGGTACACGGATATGCCCGTCCCCGCGCCCGCGAGCACGAACACCTCCGGCGTGTCGCCGGCAGGTTTCTTGAGTTCGATGCTGCCGAAAAGCGGGTCGAAGTATCCGTCCTCGATGTCGTACAGCTTGCGGATGGCCTGCTCCTCGAACACCTCGCCGGGCGCGCCGAAGCCGAACTGCGTGTCGCCCTTCACGGTGAGGATACGGTCGGCCACCTTCTCCGCGAGATCGATCTCGTGGAGCGACATGATGACCGTAATGTTCTTTTTGCGCGCCATGCGCGTGAGGATGGTGAGCAGGTCGAGCTTGTGGCGCACGTCGAGGAACGACGTCGGCTCATCGAGCAGTATCATCTCCGGCTGCTGGGCGATGGCGCGCGCGAGCAGCACGCGCTGGCGCTGGCCGTCGCTGATGGCGTTGAAGTCGCGCTCGGCAAGCTCAAGCGCGTGGACGGTCTCCATCGCTTCGTCCACGATGCGCTGGTCTTCGCCGCGGAGCACGCCGAGCCGTCCGGTGTACGGGTACCGGCCGGTGGCCACAACGTCGCGGCAGGTCGTGAGCTCGACCTTGATGCGCTCGGTGAGGATCACGGCGAGCTTTTTGGAAAGCTCGCGATAGGTGATCGTCTGCATATCCCGTCCCTCGAGAAAGATCTTCCCCCGGATCGGTTCCAGGTCACGCGCGATGGTCTTGAGCAGCGTGGATTTGCCCGCGCCGTTTGGGCCGATGAGCGCGATGATCTCGCCCTTCTGTACTTTGACGGAGATATCGCGGATGACCGGCACCTTATGGTAGCCGATCGTGAGATCGTCGATCACAAAATAGGGCGTATCCGTCATTTCCGTCCTCCCTTCCGGCGCAGCATCATGTAGATAACGACCGGCGCGCCGAAAATGGACGTGACGGTGCTGATGTTCAGCTCCGTCGGCGCGAAGGCCGTGCGCGCGATGAGATCGCACAGCATACAGAATACGCCGCCGCCCAAGAATGTGGCCGGTATGACCACGAGCGGCTTGGATGTGTTCAGACAGTGCCGGATGAGGAACGGCACGGCGATGCCGACAAACGAGATCGGTCCGGCAAACGCCGTCACCGTGGCGGAGAGGATGCTCGAGAGCACGATCAGCGCCGTGCGGAACGCCTTGATGTTCACGCCCATGCTCTGGGCATACG
>OIZA01000596.1_pt1 | contig 17073 bp, 8 predicted proteins | sample 1588381 | NCBI WGS metagenome assembly OIZA01 (sample SAMN03283277) | human gut metagenome | biome: human-associated habitat; material: feces | host: Homo sapiens | place: Peru | collected 2012 | reverse complement strand
TCTATCGCGAACTGCACGGAGACTCAAAATAACGGAGGTGCAGCATGACAATCACAGGTTAAAAATCCATGCGAACACAACCTGTGATGCTGTTTTTGCCCCCCAAATGAAACTATGCGAATAGAGGTTGTGAGTGTTTTGATTTTTTAATTCCCTTCTAATTCAACGATTATCCCTGCAATTTAACGAATGCCTCTGTGATTTAACGATTACCTCAGCCGTTTAACGATTACAACGGCATAGAAGTCCACGAACCCTATAAAACGCACGAAACCCCGCCGCAGAATTGCTCTGCAGCGGGGTTCGCTTATGTGCGGAATAGCCGAAAAGCCTTATTTCAAGCGGTTTTCGGGCATAGAAAAAGTCCACCGTAATTCTATCAAAAATACGGTGGACTTATGGCGGAGAGTTAGGGATTCGAACCCTAGGTACTTTACGTACACAGCATTTCGAGTGCTGCACCTTCGACCACTCGGACAACTCTCCGTATTCAATTTTGCACTTTTTACTCGCAAGGATTATTTTATCAAATATTTTCTGCTTTGTCAATAAAAATTTGCGGCAAACAGAAAAAACTGTCTGCCGCCGCGTTTTAATTAAAAAGGCCTTTTATAAACTCCGCTATTGTGTGTACCGTTATTTTATCGCATAGCGGGTTGCTGTTTTCTTTGCTCAGGATTTCGAGTGTTCCGTCATCGTTGCAGTCGCTCAAAAACTGCGGAAATTTTTTGTTTGAATAAACATCTGCACTCTCCCCCGCCGCGATTATCCAATTCACAAGCTCGTGATAATCGCTGTTATACCATGTATGAATCATTCCTTTTACGAACCACGTATTTTCCGGGAACATACAGGTTGAGGCATCTATCTGACCGTCGCACGAGAGATGGTTGTGCCCGTCCGGATTTGCTTGGACGTAATTTTCGCCGAGGGTAGAGTCAACACCCGAGCACACAGCACCGCCCGAGGTAAATTTTGTATCTATGAGAAAATCGCTCATATAGTCGCCGTTTTCACTCACGGGGAAGCTGTAAAGCCCGTAATTTGATATAAACGCCACCGTTACGCCGTTTGATTTGATTTCTTTCAAGATCTTTTCTGTATTTGGTCTGACGTTATAGTGATAAACATCTATCGTTTTTATAAGCTCGGCGTTTTGCGTCTCATCGAGCATGGTTTTCTTTGCATTTTCATAATATTCATCGGGTATAAAGCTCCAAAGGCCCGGTATGTTGCCGAAAAGGTCACAAAGACTTTCTTCATATATATAATCCTTTTCGTCCTCAATAAAGCCGTTCAGGCGCTTTGTGAGAGGATTTGCGAGCACCGTGCCGAATGTGGTTATCATTCCTCTTATCAAGACTTTATCTGCGCTGCCGCCCTGAATAAATCCCTTTAAATAGCCCATAAGATATTTAGAATTTATGCTGAGGTTTTTTGTAAGAATATCGCCCATAATAGTGATGCCGAAAAGCGCGGACGAACACATAACAACAGCCGAAACATCGTTATAACCGTATAAACAGAGATATGCCATTGTCACTGCGCCGCCCATACTCTCGGATACGAGAGCAACCTTTTCTGCGGATTCTTTATTTTTCACATAATGTATAAACTCATTCAGATTATTGGCAATATCCATAACATCATATCGCCAGTCATATCTGAATGTGTAATTGCCGTTTGAGCCGCCGCTCTCTTTTTCAAGATAAATATTGTTATAAACAGGCTTACCGCTGTCGTCAAAGCGTAATGGCTCAAAAAGCTCGTTCAAATCCGGCACAAGGGCTTTTGCAGCCCTGCGGTTGTTGCCGAGAAGCAAAAAAGCCAGTATGTCCGGTGCGGCATTTTTTAAAAGCGCGGTTATTGAATCATTGCTCGGCGAAAAGACTCTCTTTTCGGTCTCCTCCCCTTTATCCATAACAAGGTTTGTTCTTGCAAAGCCCGTCACATTTATAATCGGCACGCTTTTGCTCTCACTCTTGGCAAAAGCAGTTGCAGAAAGCAAAAATGCAACAAGCAAAGCCATAAAAACAGATAATATCTTTTTCATGATTTCTCACCTCTCGGCGATTGTAACATAAAATGCATAATTTGGCAACAGCACTATTCTTTTAAGAAGCAAAGCGACATAAATATTAAGTGTTACACCGCTGAAAGGAGAGGTTCTTTAAACCGAACCGACTTTAAATATGAACAATGCAAAAAGGCTTTTTAACAACACACTGCTGCTGACAGTTACAGCGTTTATAATGCGGACTGTTTCGGTAAGTTTTAACGTTTATCTCACAAATATAATCGGCGCGGGCGGCATCGGTCTGTTTCAGCTTATCGGAGCGGTCTATGCCATGGCGGTAACTTTTTCGGTTGCGGGAATACGCCTTGCCGCAATGCGCCTTGTTGCGGACTCGCTCGCGCTCGGCAAAAGCACCCAAAGGCAAATTATGTCGCGGTGCTTGCTATACGGCTTTTTATGCGGCGCGGTTATAGGCTGCATATTGTTTTACGGTGCGGAGATAATCGCACTGAAATGGATAGGCGATATAAATGCGGTGTCCTCCGTTAAAATACTGAGCATAAGTCTGCCGTTTGTGTCAATGTCTGCCGCACTCAACGGATATTTTACATCCGAAAGCAAAATTTTACGCTATACTTTTGTTCAGCTTTTGGAGCAAATATTTAAAATAGCCGTGACGGTATTCAGCCTTAAATATGCCGCAGGGAAAGGTATTGACAGTGCGTGCGCCGCCATTGTAAGCGGCATGAGCCTTGCAGAAATATTTTCGCTGTCACTTTCATATTCGCTGTACCGTCTTGCCTCAAGAAATGAGAGACAAAAAAGCGGGGGCAGAATTTGGAAAGGCATATTCAGAATTGCCCTGCCCGATGCCGTAGGCTCCGAAATGCGCTCGGTGCTGACAACCGTAGAACATCTTTTAATTCCCGTAGGGCTTAAGAAATCGGGCGATTCGGCCGACGTCGCAATAGCGCGTTACGGCGTTATTCACGGCATGTCTTTGCCGATAGTCCTCTACCCTTCTGCGCTTTTGAGCTCGCTCTCGGGGCTTTTGGTGCCCGAAATTTCTTCTCACTTTGTCTCGGGTCAAAGCAAAAGAATAAACTATATTATCAGAAGAGTATTGCACCTGACGCTTTTATTTTCGATAGGCACGGCAGGAATAATGTATTTCAGCGCAGATATGCTCTCTGAGGCTTTTTATTCCGACAACGAAGCAGGTTTTTACATAAGAATTCTCTCGCCGCTGATACCTGTTATGTATATGGATATGTCGGTTGACGGTATGCTTAAAGGGCTTGACCAGCAAATGAGCTATATGAAATATAACATAATCGATGCCACATCCTGCGTTGTGCTTGTATGGCTGTTGGTACCGATAATGTCTGTTAAAGGGTATATATTTGTTATTTTTATAAGCGAAATTATAAATTTCACGCTGAGCTTCAGAAGGCTTACCGTCGTGAGTGAGGTCAGGCTTGAGCTTTTCAGGGATATTGTCATTCCTCTTTTGTGCGTTGTCGCCGCATGCTTCAGCACAGGCTTTATCAATAATATTTTTTCTTTTAACTTTGGCAGTAAGCAGTTCTCAGCTTTTAGCATTGTTGTTTGCTCGGTTATATATCTTTCTCTTTTGCGTATTTTCGGAGCAATAGACAAGGAAGAAACGGAATGGTTTAAATCGCTTTTAAAAGCAAAGAGAGCATAAAAAGGAGCTGCCGTATTCGGCGGCAGCCCATGCGAGTTAAAACATATTTATAACAATCAAAGAGACAATGCCTGTTATCAATCCGCACACACTGCGCACGGTCAGCTTCTCTTTAAAGAATATTGCCGCCGTAATCGCCGCGATTATGGTCGCTCCGCCGTCGTTTATCGGGAACATGACGGCAGACGGCACTACCCTTGCGGCAGAGGTTGCAAGCTGGTTAATAATAAGCAGTATTATTGACAGAACCGCACCGTAAACAAAAAGTGTTTTTGGTGTTTTTTTAAGCTTTGCTCGCTCCTCTTTTTTGCACAGATAAGGAATAAGAAAAATAAGCATACCTACCCCGAGAAGCCCAAATGCAAGAAAAGAAAATACCGATGCGCTCTCGTTCGGCAAAAATTTAGAAAACATTTTTTGCGAAACCATAACCATGCCGTTTGAGAGCATACTGCCCAAAAGGAGAAGCATTGTTCTCATGGTAAAGCTGCCCGTCTGCTCCTTTGAGTAGCCGATAAGAAGCCAGCCCGAGAAAATGAGCAGCCCGATGCCGATAAACTGAACCGCGCTCATAGGCTCGTCAAACATAAATATGCCCGTTATGCACGGCAGCAAAAGACCTGCCGAGCCTGCAAGCGAAGCAAGCACCATTACGCCGCTTTTAAGAGCCTCAAGGCTGCAATAAAGATTGAGTGCAAGCGACAGCGCGCCGAGAGCCGATATGCCCAAGGCCGGCAGGCTTATTGTGTAGGTTCCGCCCAAAAGCATCATGGCAAGCGCAACAGCTCCCGCAAGAAGATAGTTGTATGCTCCGTATAAAAAATATGTGCCGGAGCCGTTCACTATTCCGCTGAGCTTTTTGTTGAAAAGATTTTGCGGAAATCTTAATAAAAGTATAATAAAAAGAAAAATATATTCGGTCATTATTTTATTACCACCACGGTATTCGGCTGCATTGTTAAGCTGAAGCAGCCGTTATCGGAAGCTATTGTCTCAAAAGGAATCATGTCGTGTTCTTCATTCAGCAGGCAAACGGTGTAAAGAGAATCTTTTTTCATATCCACCGTAAATCTGCGCGGCAGGGCGTTATCGTCATCTGTATAATAAGTTACAAGCGTTAAGCTCTCGCCGTTTTTGACGGCAGAGGCAGCATATATATCCGGAACGGTGCAAACCGTTTCACATTCATCTGCCATTTTAAGCATTTCGCCCCATATTTTTATAGGATAATAACCCTTCTTCGGCTCACAAGTGCATGAGTCAAACAAGCAATTCATAGTGGAATTTATCCGCGCGTCATAATACATCAGCATATCAAGATTTTCATGCTGGCAGGCAGACATCACCGCAGAAACAAATGCCGCTCCCTTTATGGAATTTATTGTTTTTTTGCTGTATTTCCACTCGTCCGCACTCCAACCCCGAACATAATTCCATTCGTTGAGAATGCTCTCGGCGGCATTATAGCCGTATTTATCAAGGAGTGCGCGGTGCTTTTGCACGTCATCCGTAATTTTCTTGACATCGGAGGCATAGCAGTGCCACGAATAAAAATCCATAGGCACGTTTTCTTCTCTCATTTTTTCAAAGAACGGAACAAGCCACTCTTCATTGTAACCGCACACCGCAGGACCGCCTATTTTAAGGTTGGGGAAGCATTTTTTTAAATGCTTTGCCGTAACGGCAAAAAGCTCATGGAACTGCTCGGGAGTACCCGCCCAGCATTTGCCGTTAAAATCTGGTTCATTCCATATCTCCCAGTATTCAATATCCATGCTAAAGCCGTCTGCCCAGCCCTCATTATAATGGCGTATTATATGCTCGCATATCACAGCCCATTTTTTTGCATCCTTTGGCGGCAAAATGCCGTAGTGTTTAGGCCAGTGCTCTATTTTGTTGCCGAGGCGAAAAAAAGTCTTTGTACCGGCAAGCCGAATGTTATTGAGATACATATCCGTAAGGGAAAAATCATAGGAGGCGGGGTCATAGGGGTCGGCGTCAAAATCGGTAAAAATATTGATAATATCTACCGTATGCTCTCCGCCGTAATCATAGCAAATAGACGCGTCATGCGTTCTGGCATAAGGAATACCCGCATCTCTGTAATAATAGAGATTGGTATCGTTTTGATCGGCATTTTCTGTATATACCGGGCCGTTGTTCACGGCATTCATGGGCTTTATTTTGCCTGTAATTCTGTCTCGGTCAACTGTAAGTTTCATAGTTTCCCTCCAAAAAAAAGTAAAAGACGCGGTGCTCGGCCGCGCCTTTTACTATATAGCAATAAGCTTTGTTTGTCAATAAAAATTATTTTTTAAGCCCTGCGTTAATAAGAATCGTTATATCCGCATCGTCTATCGTTCCATTGCCGTCAGCATCTGCCGCAGAAAGAACAGCCGCGCCGCAATTTGTCAAAATCCCCGTTTGAATCGCCTGAGCAATAACCGCATCCGCGGCGTTTATTTCTCCGTCGCAATCCGCATCACCCGAAATGACGATTTCGGCACGGTCAAGCTCGTCGTCGCCGGATTTAAGCGTAATCCCCTGCCCTGTTGCAAATTTTTCAAAGTCGTCTGTTTCAATGCCGTTTTCGTCAGTTAAAAAAAGCTTGCTTTCGCTGTTTGTAAACTGACTTTTTATATTGCCGACAGAAGAGAAGTCACCTTTTAAAAGCTTGCCGGAAAGGCTGAGAGCCGAACCGTCCGCCAAGGCAAGCATTTCAGCAAGCGTTTTTTCTGCCGTAAAATCAGGATTATTGACGGTTATGGTAAAATATGCGGATTTTGAATAACGCGATGTGACAAGCGCGCTATATTCTCCGTCTTTGAGATAGAGATAAAGGCAGCCGTCATCCGGGTGAGCATAGCGAATGCCGGTCATTTTGCCGTCAAGCTTAAGGCTTAAATCCCCTTCCCCGGCTTCCGCATCAATTTTGACGCAGGTCATTTTGTTCCCGGAGGAATCGGTAATTTCCGCCGCCGGTCTGCCGTAGCCGCCGCCGATTGCGTTTTTGCAGTTTTCGCCCGCAACCGCTTTAACAGAGCCGCCGCCGATTATAACCGATGCGCACTTGCCGACTCTGCCGCCGCCTATGCCTGCGGCATAAATGCCGCCGGTTGCCGTAACCGTGCCGCCGTTTATTGTTATATTGCCGCCCGCGCCGGCCGAACCGCCGCCGCCTATACCTGCTGAATACTCTCCGCCGACAGCTTCAACATATCCTCCGTTTATCGTGATAGTTCCGCCGGAGGCGTTGCAGCCGCCGCCTATGCCCGCACCCGAAGAACTGCCGCTGCCGTCCGCAACAATATATCCTCCGTTTATTACAAGCACGCCGCATGGGTTTGTTCCGCCGCCGCCGATTGCCGCCGCACCGTTTTTGCTGACGACCTTTAATGAGCCGTCACCGTTTATCACTGTCTCGGCAAAGGTGCCTATTTCAAGCCCGGCCTTGCTCTCGCCGCCCGAGAGAAAATTATTTCTTTTTAGAGTTATATTAACCATTGAGCTGCCGTCTATCATAAAAGCCGCAGTTCCGAAAACATCGGAGCAGTCTATATTTATGCCGTCAAGCTCTATATCTGCCCGTGCCGACTCAACCGTTATGTTGTTTTGCGTTGCAAACTGATTATTGCTCTGCCTAATTCGGTAGCCGTCCGCATCGGGAACGGTGACCTTTTGACCTTTTGAGTCATAGCCCGACACACTGTTTTCGCCGATTGTGACACTGCCGTAATTCAAATAGAAATCGGTCTTTTTTCCGTCTGTTTCTGCGGCATGGGCACTGATACCGGTAATCAAAAGCAAGCACAGACACATTGATATAAGCTTTTTTGTTTTCATAAATTTCCTCTCTTTAGCAAAAACAGGGAGCGTGTATTAAACGCCCCCTGTGTTTTGAAAATCAAATATCAAAAATGTTTGTCAATGCGTCACCGAAAGCATCGGGGAATACATCGTGATCCTCATCGGGGTTGGGAGGAAGCTCATCATCGTTAGACGAATCTGCAAGGAAGCACTGAACAGAAAATCTCTGTGCCTTTATAAAAGGTTTTTCGTAATTCATTTTGCCCCTCCTTAATCTGCCGACTGAACGAGAAGATTATCGTTCTTGACGTCTGTTCTTCTTACAAACTGTGCTTTTTCCTGTGATAAATCATACTCGCCTATGTCGCCGTAGTGATATTCGAGTTTGCCGTCTGCCGTTTCGACAAGGACATATGCTCTTGCATACCAAAGCTCGCCGCCGAGGCCGTTTGCCGTGAGGTAGCTCTCGGGTATTGCAACGGTGAACTGACCGTAGCACTTTGATGTTGTCTCGCCCTCTGCAACAGGCTTGTCATAAGCGAGAATCTTGCTGTTGCCGCTTGAGCAGACAAGTGATGTATAAAGCGAATCATAATCGTTGCCGACAGCACTTGACGGTGCAAAAAGTATGCCGTGGCTGAGTATCTTATAGCTCTTATAATTTACGCAGCGCTCCGAATAGAAGGTGAGAGAACCGTCGTCGCCCTTTTCGGCAAAGTTGGTTTTGATAAACGCTTTTTCGCTTGTGGGCGAAGAAACATCCGTTGTATATACCGCGGTAAGAGTTGTGTCTTTTACGACCTTGAAGTAGTAGGTCTTGTATGTGCTGACTATGTTGCCGTATTCATCTGTCCAATAAAGGAAGCCTGTTCCCTTGGCTTTTGCGGTTGCCTTAGTCTCCCAGCTGTACTGAGTTGTGGTCTTAACTCCCTTATCGACAACGCTTACGTTAAATGTCTGTGCGGCATAATCCGTGAGGTCAAACCTTGCGTCATATGTGGCTGTATCGCCGTTTTGAAGGTCTTTATATTCGCCTCTGGGGAGAAGCGTGGTCTTGTGACCCACTCTGTATGACGGCTCTCTGAATTTTACGGGAACAGAGAACGATGTGAAGTCAAAGTATCTGCCGACAGGCATATACTTGAAGCAGATTACATCGCCGTTAAAGACAATGTCAACCTTGTATGCGCCGTCTTTAAACTCTTCGTCACAAAGGCATTTGCCGTCCATATCCTTAACGTGCTGCTCCACTCTTGTCTTGTGGCAATATGTGCACTCAAAGGTGTGGCTTGTGCCGTCAAACTTGCTTGTTACCCAGTGGTGTGCATTGGGGTCAACCGCAACGAAATTATCTTTGTAAGAATCGTTGCATCTTGAGCAGGTGTGAAGCGTGTAGCCCTGATCTGTGCAGGTAGGAGCAACAACCTCTTCTTCGTAGTTGTGACCGAGAGCCCCGGTTTCGTTTGTCTTATAAAAGTCGCCGCAGTCTGTGCAGGTCCAAAGAGTGTATCCGCCGCTTGTGCAGGTTGCCGCAACCTCTGTTTTAACATAGGTATGACCCTTTGCGTCTACATAATCCGAGATATATCTTTCGCCGCACTTTGTGCACTCATATACCGAGTAGCCCTGTGAGTTATGTGTGGGTTCAACCTTTTGAATAACAACAAAATTGTGACCGGTTGCCTTTGTGGGTGTGTCTTTAACACAATAGTCACAGCCGTTTCTTATACATCTGTGCTCTGTGTAGCCGTCTGCCGTGCAGGTGGGCTCAACAACCGTGTCTTTGATTTGGTGACCGGGAGCCTTAACTATATCGCCCGTATGCTTTTCGCCGCAGCCTATGCAGTAGGATTCGGTGTAGCCGTCCTCAGTGCAGGTAGGCGGAACAACAACGGGGTTGGCATAAGAATGTTTGAAACTTACTGTTACGTTATAGTCTTTTGCAATGTTTTTGCCTGTGAACTCTGCCCCGTCGGAGTCTACAAAATGGTAGCAGTTGTAATTGTTTGTGTTCTCCTTATACATAGGAAGTGTTGTGCTGCCGTTGCAGTAAACCGTGCCGGTGTATTCACCCGAGTAAACGACTCTGTTTATCTGTGCGCCGTCAAAGGTCGGGTAAGCGTCCGTGCCGAGATTCTGCATGTAGGGTGAATGTGCCGCACCGGAGCCGTTGAGCTTCCAGCCGATTTCGCCCGAGGAGAACTGAGCCGCAGTTGAAGCAACCGCACCCGAATTTGCCGCAGACGCCGCACCGTAAGAGCAGGAGGAGTTGAGGTAGTAGCAGTTCTTTATCGAAGCACCCGAGGCAAGCTCGCCGCTGATTGCGCCGATGTTTGACGTGCCGCTGACAGTGCCCTTATTGTAGCAGTCTTTAACCTCTGAAAGGGAGCTGTTGTGTCTGCCGACTATGCCGCCGACCGCCGAGGCAGAGCCTTTTACGTTGCCCCAGTTGTAGGCATATCTGACATCTGTATCATTATCTATCGCGCCGAAAATACCGCCGACATAATAACTTGTGCCTGTGATATTACCTGTGTTCACAAGTTTTGTGCTTGCGCCGGAGGAGCTGTACTGACGTCCGCAGATACCGCCGACACACTCCGCACCAGTTACATTGGCCGTATTTGTGCAATTTGTGAAGGTTGCCGCAACATTGCTCGAAAATCCGCCGAGAATACCGCCCGTATGAGCACCTGTTGCCGAAATCGTGCCGTAGTTTGCACAATCGGTAAAGGTTACCGCACCGTACGTTGCGCCGACAATGCCGCCTGTGTAATTGAAATTGCTTGCGCTTTGTGTTACGGTGCCGTAGTTTTCGCAATTTTTAAAGGTTGAGGCATTGTTGCCGAGAGTACCTATAATACCGCCCAGCTTAGAGGCCTTTTCTTCGTTATAAGCTCTGCACTCCGCAAAGGTAACAGATGCGTGGTTTACGCAATTTTCGGCTGTAACCGCGCCTGCGGCATAGCCTATCATTCCGCCTGTATCAGGCATTTTATTGACGACTGACGATGACGAACCGAGAATCGAAACATTGTAAAGCTTTGTTGTTCCGGTTACATTGCCCGAAATACCGCCGGCGTATGTACCCTCAGAGGTAAGTGTAAGCGAACCGATTTCAAGTGTATTTACGTCTGCATTTCCGTTGACTTTGCCGACTATGCCGCCGTTGTAGCTTACGGATGATGAATGGCTGAATGTGCCGCTGCCCTTATATGCGCTTGCGGCATAGACCTTGATGGATTCTGCCGAGCAGTTTTTAAGAGTGAAGGAGGAGCCGCATTCACCGACAAAACCGCCGTTATAATTGCAGGCTCTGTTTGTTTCGGAACCGATTGTTATGTTGCCGAAAGCGTATCCGCTGATATTTGCGCCGTTTGTATAGCCTGCGATTGCGCCTATTCTGCTGTAATTGTTGTCACCGCTGCCAACATATGTGAAGTTGTTGGGAACGGTTGCATTCTGACCGCTGACGGTGAGCATACCCTCACACGAGCCGATAAACATACCGACATATGAGCCCGCTGAGTTCATTGTTATTGCGCCTATTGAGTTGCTACCGGTGAATGTTACGGCATTATTGCCTGCGGATTTTCCGATAAATCCGCCCTTGCAGTTGCCGCCGGAGGTAACAGAAACAGTGCCGAGAGATGTGTTTGTTATTGAAGCTCCCGTACAGTAGCCTATTGCACCGCCGACATTTTCGTTTGATGAATAAACGGTTGATATATTCGTATTCATGGATGAAATGCTGACTTTGCCGTTGCAATAGCCGACTATTCCGCCTGCACCGCTGCCCGCTTTGTAGCTTGATGTGCCGATATAAGCATTTGTGAGCGATGAAGAGCTTATAGTGGCAGATGTATTTGCATATCCGACCAATCCGCCTCTTGTGTTGCCCGTGCCGTAAACATATACAGTGGGCGTTGTGCAGCCCGTAATCGAAACCATCGCACTGCAGTTGGCAACATAGCCTGCCGCGTCTGTTCCGCCGCCTGCGTCAACGGTAATGATGCCTGTTGTAAAGCCGGTTATTCCTACGCTTGAACCGACCTCGGCAACAAGACCGCTGACATATTTGCCGGTTGTTTTAACATAAATTGTGCCTGCCTTGTTTGCACCGTATGCATTATGTATACCGACTGTGCCGCCTGCATAGCCGATAATTCCGCCTACGCTCTGGCCGTTTGTGCCGTTCACCCTGATGTTGCCCATTTCAAGAGTGTTTATGGTAACGCCGTTTCTCGAAAATGCTATTGCTCCCGAAAGATAACCGCCGGTGCCGTTAACGGTAACATCGCCTGTCTTGACGTTAAATATATAGTGCGCGGCTCCCGAATCACTGTGGTTGCCGAAAAGACCGCCGATACATTGACCGTTTGCAGAAGTAACAACAATGTTTGAAAGCACCGACTTGCTGCCCGCATCGCCGTTCGCGGTTCCGAGTGTGAAGTTGCCGTCGGTTCTGCCGACAATTCCGCCGATTGAAGAACCCGATGATGTGTATACGTTAATTTCGCCCGTTGCCGAGATTTTGTTGATGCTTGAAGCCGCCGTGCCGTCTATAAGACCTGCAACGCCGCCGATATAGCTTGATGTTGCGTCAATATCAACCGCGCCGAGAGAAATGTTTTTAAACTCAATATTTTCCGGAGTTGCGCCGAGAATACCGCCAGAATACTGCCCGCAGTTCACGTCTATGGTTCCGGTTGCGGTGAAGCCGTTAAGAGTGAGCTTATTTAAGCTGTATCCGATAACTCCGCCCGTATCCTCGCCGCCGCTGACGCTGATTCCGTTTTTGATTTTAAGGTTTGTGAATGTGCAGCTGCCTTCTGCATAGCCTACAAATCCGCCCGTGTATTGACCGCCCTTGATTTTGAAGCCGTCAAGCGTAAGGTCTTTGATTGTTGCGCCGTTTACATAGCCGAAAAAGCCTGTGTATGAGGTGCTGCCGTTATCAAGGTTAAAGTTGAGGAACGAGAAGTTGTTACCCTCAAAAATGCCTCTGAAGCCGTAGTTCTTTGAGCCGTTGCCGCCGATTGAAGTTGTTGATTCAAGCGTACTCAAATCAACATCAGCCATAAGTCTGACCTTTTCGCCCGCAAAGGTAGTGCCGGTGTTTACTTTGCTGAGGAACTGGCTGTAATGACCGACAGTCCAGATTTCCCATACGCCCTCGTCGTTCTGTTTAAAGGGATCACCCATCCAATAAAGAATCGGATAGCCGTTATTCTTCATAGTGTCGTCGGTAGTGTAATATACAGTACCGAGTTGAGTGTTTGAAACATACTTTGAGCCTTTGAGGTTTGCGGAGGCAACATAATTATTGCCTGTTACCGTACCTGCATTTGAGCCGTAAAGATATGAAGCACTGCCCTGATCCGAATAGCAGTAACGGATTGTACCGGCTGTGTTTTTACCTGCAACGGTACCTCTGAAATAGCCCGAGCTGTAAGATGTGTTTGTGAGTGTGCTGTAAGCAACTGCGCCTGTGTTGTAGCAATACTGAACAACCGCACTGCCGTTGTTGAGGTGACCTACTATTCCGCCGACATAGTGGGCGGAGGAAGAATATCCTCTTACATAGCCTCTGTTAAAGCAATACTCTATGGTAGCCGTACCCGTTATCAGACCTGCGATACCGCCAGCCTGAACGTATGAGCTTGAAATCATCGTGCTTGAATTTGCTTTTACTTCGCCTTTATTGTAGCAATACTGAACCGTGAGATCACTGTTTGAGTGACCGATAATGCCGCCGTTGCATGAATTGCCGTTGACAGCACCGGTATTGTAGCTGCTTGAGATTGTGAGCTTTGTCTGAGCAAGGCCTACAAGTCCGCCGAAATATTTAACCTTGGAGGTTGCGGAGGTGCTCCAGATTTTACCCGTGTTGCTGCTGCCCGAGATTGACGTGCTGCTTGAGCGGTAGGTCTCACCGATAAGTCCGCCGATACCGCCGTTGACCTCGCTTGAATCTGTTCTGTTAGAAGCAATGTCCGCGCCGTTTTTGCATTCCTCAATAATCAAAGTCTGACCGGAGTTATTAAAATAACCGACAAGGCCGCCTACGCACTGGTAGCCTCTGATGTCGCCGTCCGTAATCTCGCACTTGGTAAGAGTAAGCTTGTTATCCATTGAGCCGAAGAAGCCGCCGACCTTAATGTTGCCTGTGCTCTTGACATTGGCATATCCGATAACAAAGTTTGTGAGCGTTGTTGCGCCTCTTGCATAACCGCATACGCCGGCTGCAAGTGCGCCTGTTGCAGAAACAACAACTTTATTTAATGTTAAATCAGATACAGTGCAGGTGCTGCCCGTACCGTCCTGCTTGCCTACAAGACCGCCGGCACATTCACCGTATGCGGTCACGCTTATTGAATTAGAACCGATGTTAAAATTCTTAACCGTATATCCGCCGCTGAGGTAGCCGGCAATACCGCCGACATAGCTGCTGCCCTGAACGGTGATATTACCGCCGACAACAACATTGTTGACGTTAACCGTGCCCGCTTTGCCGACAAGTCCGCCCGCGTTCTCATAGTTGCTGCTGTCTTTACCGGCTCTGACGTTGATTGCACCGTTTATTCTTGTGTTATTGATTGTAACGGTCTTACCCTCGCCGTTGCCGATAAGTCCGCCGACATAATAACCGCCCTGATTGAAGTTTGTGAGTGCGGGCAATTCATTATATGTATAGCTTTGAGTTGAAATTGTGACATCGCCGTTACTGCCGCCTGCAAGGTGACCCTGATAGCTCTTGTCACTTACGTTTCTCGTGATAACTGCATCTTTTGTGTTTATATCGTAGAAATAAAGCGGGTTGTTGCTGTCGTTCTGACCTAAGATGTCACCGCTCTTATCTCCGCCTGTGTTAGTCAGGCTGATATTGCCCTTGAGAATTATTCTTCTGAAAGTGGTTGACGCACCGGAATTAAAGTAAGCGACAACGCCGCCCATGGTGGTGCTTGCGCCGGACAATGTCAATCCGTTCATAGTAATATCCGTATAAGAGCAAAGCCCCTTTGTGTAGCCTGCGACACCGCCGTTGTCGGTTCCGCTGCCTGTAATCTTGGTGCCGGTCATATTTACATTAGATATGGTAAGTCCGTTGTTAGCAAGACCTACAAGACCGCCTGCGTGGCTGCTCTGGGCAGTGGTGATTACAAGGTTGGTTGCATTGACGTTTGAAATTGTACACGCGCCGTTTGCCGTACCGAAGATACCGCCGGCATTGTTGGCACCTACTCTGTTCACGGTAAATCCGTCAAGAGTTATGTTTTTAGCGGAGCAGGTGGTGCTGGCATAGCCGACTAAGCCGATGTTTTCCCATCCGCTTACTTTTGAACCGCCCGTAACGGTGAGCCCGTCTATGTTGATGGGACCCTCCGCACATCCTACGGCAAGACCGACGTCCTTATCGTTTGATACATACTGAGCATCGTTAAGTGTGCAGTTTGTGATATTTACGGTGGCTCCGCTGTATGCATTGCCTATGATTATACCGCCTCTTGTGTCGTTGATAGAAGCGTCAACATTTGTGAAATCACAGTTTTTAATGTTGAGAGTGCCGCCGTCCACAACGCCGAACAAAACACCCGACTGACCGTGCCTGCCGCCCTTTGTGCTGCGGTAGGTTGCGGTGAAGGTGCTGTCTTGAATATCGACGTTATCTATTGTGGTTGTGCCGTTGCTCGAACCGCTGAACAAACCTATATAACGGTTGCCGTTATTGGCGGTTATGTTTTTAAGCACTAAATTTTTAACCGTTGCGCCATAGAGGAAGCCGAAGAATCCCGAAACATCGCCGGGGCTTGTGTGTTTATAGTTAGAAACATAGCAGCCGTTGCCGTCAAATGTACCCCTGAAGGCTCTGTCGCTGCCTGTGCCTATTTTAGTCCATTCCTTGCCGTTCCAGTTAATGTTAACTGTCAGCTTAACGGTAGAACCTTGATAGGTAGTTCCGTTTGTGACCGCGTTTGCAAAGCCTCTGAGCTTTGCCGCAGAGTCGATTATGTAAGCGCCCTCTGCGCTTGAATAAGTAGGTGTCACGGCAGATGAACCGTCCCATGTGCTGACCTCGGTTATTGCGTCGAGAGTCACTTCGTCCGTGTCTGCCGATGAATCAAACGATATTGACTCCAAAACGTCCGCCGCAGACTTAACTGCCTCTTCGGTAACCGTAGGCGGCACCGAGACGAACACCATCAATAACGAAAGAATCCATGCTATGATTTTCATTATACCCTCTTCCTTTCAGAGAAAATAACGCATTACACAGTAATGCAATTATACGGTATAAAGTATACCATAGTATATAAAGCAAAGTCAATTGAAAGAGTCGATATATTTTGACTTTTACCGCCTTTTGTGCCTGTAACGCAAACTTCGTTAAACCTGCACAATTCGGCATTTTGTATTCTGTCAAAAGTAACAAACAAAAAATTTTAAAAATTAAAATTGAGCATTTAGCATGAAAACGAGAGAAAAATGAAGAAAAATCGAGCATCGAAATGTTAAATTAAAAATTCAGAAAATTTACTCTTGACTTTATAAAGCCCTTGTGGTAGTATATCCGAGCAGAAAAAATTAACGGAGGTTAAGTTTATGTCAACTTATATGCCTAAAGCAGGCGACATAGTTCGTAAATGGTATGTGCTTGACGCAGCAGGCAAGCCCATGGGCCGCGTAGCAGCTCAGGCAGCCGTTCTTCTTCGCGGTAAGCACAAGGTAGAGTTTGCTCCCCATGCAGACTGCGGCGATCATGTCATCATCATTAACGCAGAGAAAGCCGTTCTCACCGGCAACAAACTCGATCAGAAAATGTATTATCATCACACAGGCTACATCGGCAACATGAAAAAGGTTAAGTACAGCACCCTTATGCGTACAAAGCCCGTTTTTGCAATGGAGCTTGCAGTTAAAGGTATGATTCCCGACTCGGTAATCGGTCGCAAGGCTCTCACCAGACTTCGCGTATACGCAGGTGCAGACCACAAGCATGCGGCTCAGAAGCCCGAAGCTTGGGAACTTTAATGAAGGGAGGCTATTTTAATGTACGATTCTAATCCTTATTTTTACGGCACAGGCCGCAGAAAAAAATCAATCGCCAGAGTCCGCGTTTATGCAGGCACAGGTAAGGTAACAATCAACGACAGAGATATTGATGATTATTTCGGTCTTGATACACTTAAGCTCATCGTTCGTCAGCCTCTCGAGTTGACCGGCACAACAGAAAAGTTTGACGTTGTTTGCCGCGTTGCAGGCGGCGGAGTTACAGGTCAGGCAGGCGCTATCCGTCACGGTATAGCAAGAGCACTTCTTCAGTATGACGAGTCTCTTCGTCCCGCTCTCAAGAAGGCAGGCTTCCTCACCAGAGACCCCAGAATGAAAGAGAGAAAGAAATACGGTCTCAAAGCAGCTCGTCGCGCTCCGCAGTTCAGCAAGCGATAATCGACTGCTCAGACTATATCAAAATGCTTCAAAAAGCCCGGAAAATCAAGGTTTTCCGGGCTTTTGCTATATCTAAACGGGCTGATATGGT
>OIZA01000595.1_pt1 | contig 17117 bp, 15 predicted proteins | sample 1588381 | NCBI WGS metagenome assembly OIZA01 (sample SAMN03283277) | human gut metagenome | biome: human-associated habitat; material: feces | host: Homo sapiens | place: Peru | collected 2012 | reverse complement strand
GTCGGCCCGACAGGGAACTTCGCTTCATTCTCCGCGTTATCGAAGATCGTCTTAATTTTCGATATGCTCGCGGGAAGACTTGAGGTCATGCCCCTCTTGGTACTTTTCTATCCCCCGATATGGAAGAAGAGTTAAGCAGAAACTTACTCGTACCAAATATTAAAATCAAGGAAATCAGACTCGTTAAAAATTAACGGTCATTAAAAAATAACTAACAGAAAAGGAGAATTTATATGGCATTCATTTATGCGAGCTGCGCTCTCGGCGCGGTATGTTTGATTTCATTCCTGATAAACTTCAACAAAAAAAGAACGGTTATGGGCGTTTTCAACAAGATGACGGTTTCCATCTTCTTTATCATGACCGCTTTCTTCGGCATCCTTCACAGCATGGATAAGATCGGCGATCCTTCTATAACGAAGTTCGGCCTTATGATTCTTGTCGGTCTTGTTTTCGGTATGCTCGGCGATATCTATCTCGATCAGAAGTGGATCTATCCCAAGGATGACAAGAAGTATCTCTATTCGGGCTTCATCACCTTCGGTATCGGTCACATCTTCTATATGACCGCTATCGCTATCAGGGCTTCGCTCAAGATAACCCATGTTCTTCTCGGCGCCTGCGTCGGTCTCATCGTTGTTATCGTCAATGTATTCATCGAGAAGTTCTCCGATCAGGATTTCGGCGAATTCAGACCGATCGTTATGGTTTACTCCCTGCTCGTCGGCTCAACACCGGGCGTCGCTCTCATGGCTTCTATCATCACTCACGGCGACATCGCTTTCATCGTCTTCACGGTCGGCGCGGTATTCTTCCTCCTTTCGGACATCGTTCTTTCGCCAATGTACTTCTCAAAAGGCAAAAACACTCCGATAAACTTCGTTATCAACCATGTTACATATTACATAGGTCAGTATATGTTCGCTCTGTCGATCATCTTCCTTAAGTAATAATTTCAGCAAAAACAGCGGTGCGTATCCGAAAAGGTACGCACCGTTTTTTATGTTTTATAATATCTAAAAACGGGACTGCCGTCGGCAGCCCCGTTTTGTATTTATTTGAGAGCGAGTATCTCTTCTATCGGACCTCTGAACGGCTCGCCGCACGGTATCGGCAGAGTCGGATCTTTGATAAATTTGTTATACTTCGCCATCTTGTAGTTGTTTCCGCACTGGAACTTGGATATCGTCTCGATGAGGGCTTCTCGCTTATCCATGTTGCCCTTTCGGACATAGTTGACAAGCTCGATTTCGACCGTCTCGTCTCGCTTGACCTTGAAGATATCGACAGAGACGAACTCGTGCGTCTTGCTGTCAAGCTCAAGTCTCTTTTCTCCTCTTGTGACGATTATCTTGTCGCAGTTTTCGACATCCTTGAACAGAAGCTCATAGTTTCTCTTCTCGGGCACAACGCTTGAATCTCCCTCGGGTGCGCCGACGGTGAATTTCAGCGACGAACCGCTTTCGAGAACCTTGAAACGGGTTATGGCGAACTTGCCGTCCTTGTAGTCGTTTGTCTCGCCGTCGTCCTCATACATGCTGAAGTTGCCGTTGCCGGAATATATCATCAGCTGCATATCCGACGGGTTAGACCAGTCGTTCGTTTCGCTGTGGGCGCTCATGGGGATGATCGCGCCCTCCTTGGCGAGAACGGGAATGCTCTCAAGACCTCTGTAAAGCGTATATTCTCTGCCGCCTTCGTAGACCCTGCCGTTATAGATGTCGGTGTATCTTCCCTTGGGCAGCCAGACCCTTGTCTTGGCCATATTCGTCTTTTCATTGCGCTTCTCGGTTATCGGGGCGACGATAAGCTCCGAGCCGAATGAATATTCGTTGGGGTACGCGTAGGCTTTCTTCTCCTCGGGATACTGATAATAAAGAGGTTCGCATATTGCTATGCCGTCCTTATGATTTCTATAGTTCATCGAATAGAGATAAGGAAGCATTTTATGTCTGGTACACAGGCAGTCTGTCGCGAGAGTTCCGACTTCGCTCTTGAACTTCCAAGGCTCTTTGCCCATGAACTCATTCTGGGTCGAGTGAAGTCTCATTATCGGGCTGTAGAGACCGAACTGTACCCAGCGGAGATAAAGCTCGTCGTCCTTCTTTCCCCATGTGTGGCCGCCGATGTCGTGGCTCCACCATGTGTAGCCGACATTCGCTGCGTTCGCGGTGAAGTAGGGCTGGAAGTCAAGGCATTTCCAGCTTATCGTGGTATCTCCCGAGAAACCGAGAGGGTAACGGTGAGAACCGATTTGGGCGTACCTCGAAAGAATAAGCGGACGCTTGTTTCCGCGGCGGGCGTAGAGATAGTGATAGTGATTAAGCGCCCAGAGCGGATCAAGATTTTTGATCTTCGTGTTCTTGCCCTGCTGCCAGTCGATCCACCAGAAATCGACGCCCTGATCCTCATAGGGTCTGTGGAGAACGTCGAAATATGCCTCGACGAATTTCTTGTTCGTGATGTCGAACGGAATATGCTGCTTTGTCGTCGGATTTATGCCGACTCTTTCGGCGAATTCGGGATACATATCCTCGAACGGACGGACGCCCTGCGCCGGGTGAACGTTGAGCGTGACCTTGAAATTGCGGTCCTTGAGCCACTTTAAGAAGCCCTTATAGTCGGGGAACAGCTCGGTGTTCCAGCTGTAGCCCGTCCAGCCGTCTATCTGAACGAGGTTGTTTATAGCGGCAGGCGGAAACTCTTTGAATTGGAACTTGCCGTCCTCGCCGAAGCGCTTGAGATCGACCCAATGCCAGTCCATATCGACGGTCGCGACCGTGATGGGAATTTTTAGGTCGATGAATTTCTGCATGAGGTCTGTATATTCCTGCTGACTGTATGCCTTATAGCGCGACCACCAGTTTCCGAGGCAGTATCTCGGAACGAGAGGAACCTCGCCGCAAAGAGCATAGAGCGCGTTTATACAGCCTCTGTAATCGTGGCCGTAGGCGAAGTAGTATTCGTCCTTTTGAGTCGGCTTTCTCTCGGCGATGCTGAAGTCCTCGGCGATTATATGAGACTGCGAATCGTCGAACACGGTCACGCCCTCGCTCGAGATAAGTCCGTCTTCGAGCTTGACCGCGCCGAAGGTGAAGTCGAGGGTTCTGTATGTTCCCTTTAAGTTGCCCTTGTGATAATCTGTGACAGTCTTTCCGTTTGAAAGAGTGACGCTTATCATCTTCTGAGCTTTGATATCATATTCAAAGGCGGTCTTTTGGGTTATGATCTTGATATTATAATCATTCTGAACGATTTTGAACTCCGGTCTGTCGAAGTCTCTGTACCAGACGCACTGGGTCGGTTCGTCCGTGAATTTTGAATTCTTATCGACCTCAACTCTGAGAAGTCTGTCGGAAAGCACGCTGAATCTGACCCTACCTCTGACTATAACGCAACTCGGATCGGTCGCGCTCTTCCTTTCAAACGAAAGATATTCCTTGAAAAAATCCTGTGGCATTTATATTTCTCCTTTCAGTTCTGTTTCTCCACTATTTTATATTCGTTATCTATCCTGAAATACGGACACTCCCTGTATGAGCCGTGAAGAAAGTGTTCCATTTCGTCCATGTCTATATCGACGTCGCATATGTTTTCGCCGTATTCCTCGTCGAAAACATAGTTCAGACAGAATTCACAGTTTTTCTTATACATGGCGTCTCCTTATATCGTCTCTTCAAGATAATCGAGAACGCGGATGATTCTCCCGTGTTCAAAATATATTCTCGGTACGCGCCTTGCGAAGCCGCAGATGAATTCATAGTTGAATGTTCCGGCTCTTGCGCTCATTTCTTCGAATGTGATCTCGTCGTCACCGTCCTTGCCGAAAACGGTCACAATATCGCCCTGACAGACATCGGGGATATCCGTCACGTCGACCATCATCTGATCCATGCATATTCTTCCGACTATCTTCGCTCTCTTGCCTCTTATCAGGACTTCGCCTTTCGACGAAAGCGATCTGTAATAGCCGTCGGCATATCCCAAGGAGACTGTCGCTATCCTCGTTCCCTCTTTTGCCGTGTACGTCGAACCGTAGCTTATCGGGGTAGGCTGTTTCACGGTTTTTACATATACTACTCGGCTTTTGATTTCCATAGCCGGCTTTAAGTCAATAGCGGTTTTATCCACCTGATCGGAGGGATAAAGGCCGTACATGACTATGCCTGCTCTGACCATGTCGAGATATCCGTCGGATATGTCGACTATACCTGCGCTGTTGCAGATATGCTTTATCGGTATGTTTATACCTCTGTCCTCAAGCTCGGAAAGGATATGGAAGAACTTTCTTTCCTGATTTTTAGCCGAGGTCTTGTCGGCGCTGTCGGCGCAGGCGAAATGAGAGAATATGCCCTCGATGTTTATATTCGGAAGCTTCGATATCTTCTCTATTTCGTCTATGCTTTCGTCGTCGGCGTCAAAGCCTATTCTGCCCATACCCGTGTCTATCTTGATATGGATGTTCGCCGTCTTGCCGCACATGACGGCGACGTCGGAAAGAAACTTCGCCGTCTCATACTGAAACACGGTCGTTGTTATGCCGTATCTCAGAACGCCCTCGAAGTCTCCCGGAAAAACATAGCCCAAAATGAGTATAGGCTCATGTATGCCGCCTTTTCTGAGGACGACAGCCTCGCGGTATGTCGAAACTCCGAAGCCGTAGACGAGCTTTTCCTTGCTCAAATATCTCGCTATGGGGATAGAGCCGTGGCCGTAGCCGTCCGCCTTTATGACGGCGAGTATTTTTGTGTTTTCGCCGACTTTGTTCTTGACAGCTTCAAGGTTATGCCTGATGTTATCAAGATTTATCCGAGCGTATGCTCTCAAGTTTTCAAACACGATATCACCTGTTTCATTTAACAAAATCTTCGATGACGGCGATGTCCAAGCCGTCGTATTCTCTTAAGAAGCCTAAAAGCTTTTTGGCTATCTTTTTCACTCCGCCGACGCTGTCGCTTTCGATATTCAGCGGCATTATCGGGTCGTGGACGCTGAGCCTCAGAAGGAACCATCCGTCGCCGTCGTCCTTGGCGAAATTGACGCGGATACCCTCACGGTTGTCGTCGGCGACCTGCCATCCGCAGGCATTTTCCGCGTACCTTTCAAGATCCGCGATGACCTTTTCGCCGTAAGCCTTAAAGTCCTCGGGGATTATCCTGAACCTGAATTCTTTCGCTTCGGCAGGGTCTTCGAGGTCGGCGATGAGCGAATCGAGGGTCTTGCCCTGTTTTCCGAGCTGAGCCGCCTTGATGATAATTTTCGTCATAAGGTATGCGCCGTCGTCGAGATAATAGTTCTCCCTGAACGCCGCGTGGCCCGATGTTTCCATCGCGAGCGGACAGTTCACACCGCTTTTATTCAGCTCGATCTGGCGGTCGATAACGTTCTTATATCCTCTTTTATATCTATAATGTACGCCGCCGAGCTTCTGCTCGATGAACTTTTTAAGCCCGCTTGAAGTTACGCTGTCGGTGACGACCGTTCCGCCGTCGTTGCCCTCAAGAGCGATGAGGGAAGCGAGAGCGACAAGTCGGTTTCTGTTGATCTCTCTGCCGTTCGCGTCAACGCAGCCGGCTCTGTCAACGTCGGTGTCGAATATAACTCCGAGGTCGGCTTTGCCCTCAAGCGTGGCGTCGCATATGGCCTGCATAGCCGTAGGGTTTTCGGGGTTTGGGATATGGTTCGGGAACATTCCGTCGGGGTCTAGATAGCGGCTCGCCGAAACATCGGCTCCGAGCGGAGCGAGAACGTCTCTCGCGAAGAATCCGCCGACGCCGTTGCCTGCGTCGACCGCGATCTTATAGCCTTTCAAAGGATGCTCGAAATCTTCAGCCGCGACCTGTTTCTTAATCATATTGCGGAGGTTCTCCGCGTACTTAGTCATATAATCGACCGAAATGAAAGCGCCTTTTTTATCCGTCAGAACATTTTCTTCGTTCTGGGCGTATTCGAGTATCTTTTCGATGTCGCTGCCCTCAAGTCCGCCCTGTCTTGTGAAAAATTTCAGTCCGTTTCTGTGGTACGGGTGGTGGCTTGCGGTTATCTGAACCGCCGCGTCGCAGCCGAGGTCGACCGTGGTCATGAACATCGCCGGCGTCGAGGCAAGCGAGCAGTCAACGACCTCGAATCCGCTTTCGGTCAGCGCGGCGACGACCTGTTTCTTTATTCTTTCAGCCGAAATCCTCGAGTCGTGACCGACCGAGACCTTGTAGTTTTCTTTCTTCACATTTTCCGTCAGCCACTTGGCGAAGCCGGCCGTCATTCTGAAAATGTTTTCGTCCGTCAGGTCGAGCGGCTCGTCCTTTACCGCGTCGACGGCGACGCCTCTGATGTCCGTTCCGCTTTTAAAATGCTTCCAATATTTATCAAGCATTGGTTATTCCTCCTTCTTCTTCAAGCATTTCTTCAGTTATCTCCATTAGAAATTTATACATAGGCGCATACGCCTTTATTGCCTTCTCAAGCTGTTGTTCGGCGTTCCCGTCAAACAGCGTTTCAAGCGAGTATAACGGGCTGATAAAATAAAGCTCCTTAGCGTTGTAGTAGAGCTTGAGCCTTTGATCCTTGCCCTCGCTTTTGTCTTTTTTATATAGGGTAAAGCTCGGTCTTGCCCCGACTTTCATCGCGCTGTCGGCGGCTTTGAGAAATTTCTCGCCTTTTTCGTCGAGCTTCTTGCGAAATCTCTCCATGACAGCCGGTCGGCAGTCGTATATTCCGACGCCCCAGTTCATTCCGTTCGGCGACATCTCGAACCACATGCACGGCTGATGAGACCACAGCTTTTTGTGGCGCATGAACATTATCCACACATTCTCACGGTAGAGAGATTTGTCTCTCGTATATCTCGTATCGCGGCGGATTCTCGATATCATTTTGCTCGGTATGAGACACATTTCGGGATCGATCTTCTTAAGAGTCGGTTCAAGATCGGATATCAGCGCATAAAGCGGTTTCGTCACACCCGACTTTATCTCTTCCTTATGTTCATCATAAAATATCTTGCTGTTATTAAACCTGTTCTCAGCGAGAAGCATTATCATCTCGGGCGCTATGCCCTTGAACTCACTCATTGGCTTTCAGCACCTCCTGAGCGGCTAAAAGAACGCCTATTTTCGACGCATGGAAGTCCGTTCCGCCCTGCATCCAGACGGCGAACGGCTCACGAAGCGGCGCGTCGCCCGAAAGCTCTATCGAAGAGCCTAAGGTGAAAGCTCCTGCGGACATGATGACCTTGCTGTCATAACCGGGCATATCCCACGGCTCGGGCGTAACAAATGAATCTATCGGCGAGCCTTTCTGAAGCCCTCGGCAAAAAGCTATCAGATTATCGGGATTTTCGAGCATGATCGCCTGAATTATATCGTGTCTTATTTCATCGGGCTCGGGCGTGACACCGAAGCCCATAAGTTTCATGACCTCCGAAGCGAAAACGGCTGTCTTGACCGCTTCGCCGACAACATGGGGAGCGTTATATATGCCCATGAAAAGTTCTCTCGACTGACCGAGAGTGGCTCCGACCTCTCTTCCGAGACCCGGGGTCGTCAGACGGTAGGCGCATTTTTCGACAAGATCGTGTCTTCCGGCTATATAGCCGCCTGTTTTGGCTATTGCGCCGCCGGGGTTCTTGATGAGCGATCCCGCTATCAAATCTGCCCCGACCGAGACGGGTTCCGTCTTTTCAACGAACTCGCCGTAGCAGTTATCCACCATTACTATAACATTGGGATTTTTCTTCTTTGAGACTTTCACTATCTCACCTATCTCAGCGACGGAAAGCGACGCTCTGAGATTATATCCCCTTGAGCGCTGGATATATACCATTTTAATGCTGCCGTTAACCGCATTTTCTATAGCTTTGAGATCTATTCTTCCGTTTTTGTCAAGCTCGACCTGCTTATAGTTTATGCCGTAGTCCTTGAGCGAGCCCATGTCTCCGCCGCCCGAAATTCCGATAACGGGCTGAATGGTGTCATAGGGCGTTCCCGTCACGCAGAGCATGGTGTCGCCTGTTCTAAGCACACCGAAAAGCGCAACGGCAAGGGTATGCGTTCCGCAGGTGAAATTATGTCTGACCATGGCGTCCTCGGCGCCGACAGCCTGAGCGAAGACTTTGTCGATCGTCTCCCTGCCTCTGTCGTCATATCCGTAGCCCGTCGATTCGGCGAACATGGATTCGCTGACGCAGTTATCTATAAACGCCTTGAGCATTTTCTGCTGATTATATTCCGTGACATCTTCGATTCTGTCAAAATAAGGTCTGACATTTTCGAGAGCCGCCTTTGATATTTCGCTGATTTTATCGCATATGTTAAACATAGATTTCCTTTCTAACCGTTGACGCATTTTCCCCATTCGCCCGACTTTTTGAAGCCGAGTTTTTCATAATATCCGCTGAGCTTCGGGTCCTCCGTCATGACGAAGATATTTTCTTTTCCGAGCCTTTTCAGCTCGTCGATGAGCGTTATAACGCATTTTTTCGCATAGCCCTTTCCCCTGCTTTCGCTGTCGGTCGCGACACCGCTTATCACGGCGTCAGTCTCGGTCTCGGCGCTCGTCAGCGCGCAGGAAACAAGCCTGTTATTTTCATAAATTCCGACCGCTCTTAGCATATTTCTGCGCTCTCGGAACGTGAAGTCCGATAGCCATGGGAGGTAGTCTCCGACCGCCTCGGCTCGGTTCACGCTGCAAAGCAGAGCGTACAGCGCCGCAGGCTCAATATTGAATTTCACCGTTTCATCGCGGCTGCTCTCGCCCGAAAATTTCATAATATCGCCTTGTACGCGGTCAAGACCGAGCTTTCGGAGAGTTTCGGCCCGCGAAAAAAGTGTGTCGAAACCGATAACGCGGACGAAGTCGGAAAGCTCCGAAAAGTCGGCGTTTTCGGCGGAGCAGACCGTCATATTGCCGTCGATTTTCCCGACGGCGGCTGTTATCCCGCCGTCAATTATCTGTTCCCAGAACACGGCGAACGGCATATCGTTTCGGTATGCACCGAGATATGCGCCGACCCTCGCGCCGACCGGATCGCCCGAGCAAAAGCTCAGAACGGCGTCTATCCTACTGTCAGCCGTCAAGCGAAGCATTCGCGAATTCCTCGTTCATGAGCTTTGCGAGTTTGTATACGCTTTGCATATCCTCTTTGTTCGCAACACAGGTCGCGGAGTGAATATAGCGGCAGGGAACGGATATCGCGAGCGTATAAACGCCGCCCCTGCTTGTGTGTATGGAGCCTGCGTCGTTTCCGCCTGCGACGGTGGTCTTTGTCTGCCACGCTATGCCGTTTTTCTCGGCTGTCTCTTTTGACATTTTGAACAGCTCTCTGTTGTAGACAGTGGCTCTGTCCATGAACGAAACCGCCGCGCCCTTGCCCAAGAAGCAGACGCTTTCCGACTCGGGAGTGTCCGCGACGTCGGAGGCTGTTGTCGCTTCGAGAACTATAGCGTAGTCGGGAGCGACCGTGAAAGCCGCAGCCTTTGAGCCGCGAAGTCCGACCTCCTCCTGAACGAGGAACGCAAAATATGTGTCATATAAGACACCTTCGTCTATCATTTTAAGCATGGCGGCACAGCCGAAACGGTCGTCTATCGCTTTGGCTTTCACAAGTCCGTCGCCGAACTCGGTGAAATCGGAAACAAAATATACGCTGTCGCCGACCGAGACGGACTTTTCCGCTTCCTCCTTCGAGGAAGCTCCGATATCTATACACATATCCTTTATCTTGGGACACTTCTTCAGGTCGTCCTTTTCGCAAAGGTGTATCGGTTTAACGCAGACAACGCCCGGTATATTGTCGTCGCCGACCGTGACATTTCTGCCGAATATTACCTTTTCGTCAACGCCGCCGACGGGTGTGAACTTCAGAAAGCCGTCGTCCGTGATATATCTGACTATAAAGCCGACCTCGTCCATATGAGCCGAGATCATGACCTTGTTTTTCGCTCTCTTTTCGCCCTTGACGAAGGCTATGACATTGCCGAGGGGATCGACCGTGACATCGGCTCTGTCGATAAGCTTAGAGATGATATATTCTCTGACGCTTTCCTCTCTGCCCGAAGTTCCGTTTATAAGGCAAAGCTCTTTGAGATAATTATACATTTTCTTTGCCTCCGTTCTCAAGAATGTAATAAGCTATCAGTTTCGCCGAGTTTTCGATATCCTCGGGATCAATGACTTCGACCGCCGTATGCATATTGCGAAGCGGAACGGAAACATTCGCCGTCTTTATGCCCTTTCCGCTGACGGATATCTCGTCGGCGTTCGTTCCCGTCGATCTTCCCATAACCTCGCAGGCGTAGGGTATGTTATGCTCTTTCGCAGTGTCGACAAGGTTCAGCGACATCTGTCTGTCGAGAACGGGCGAAAATCCGATAAGCGGACCTGCTCCGAGCTTTCCGCATTCTTCTTTATCGACGCCCGGCTGATCGGCGAAGGTCACATCGACAACTATCGCTTCGTCCGCCTGGTTTGAGAAAGAGCCCGTCATGGCTCCCCTGCCGCCTATCTCTTCCTGCGAAGAGAACATGACGGTAAGGTCGGCGCTGAAACCCTCGTCTTTGAGAATTTCTACGGCTCTTATCAAGGTCGCTATGCCTGCTCTGTCGTCAAAAGCGGCGCTTGAAAGCCTTCCGTTCAGAAGCTTATTCTGCTTGTTTCTGACAATTATTCTGTCGCCGGGGAACACAAGTTCTTCGGCTTTTTCTTTGTTATATCCTATGTCTATCGCCATTTTCTTTATCTCGGGGAGCTTGTCGTCATCCCCCGCGAGGTGAGGCGGAACGGAGCAGACTACGCCGAACAGCTTTTCTTTGCCGTACACGGTGACTTCGCTGCCGATAAGAGTTCTCGGGTCAACGCCGCCGCACTTATCGAAAAGCACGAAGCCTTTCTCGTTCACTCCCCTGACGATAAGACCGATCTGATCTATATGAGCGTCGAGCAAAAAGCGTTTTCCCTCTCCCTCGATCCTGCCTATGACGTTGTTCATTCGGTCGATATGAGACTCGGCGTACCGCGACAAAAGTTCTTTGGCGGTTTCACCGACGGCTCTTTCATCGCCCGAAGCGCCTGCCGCGTCGGCAAGCTTCAGACAAATTTCCTTTATATCCATAAGCTCCTCCTTATTTGAAATACATATAGTATTGGCATTTGATCATGCCGTTGTATATTTTTCTTCGTTTGTCCGCGCGTCTTCCGAACTGCTTTTCAAATTCGTCGTTCGGCGCTATTATATAGTACGCCCAGCCGCGTTCGGGCTTGAACTTTCTGCCCATGAGGCGGTATAGCGCGTTCGCCTGCTCTATGTCGAGAAGTCTCTCGCCGTACGGCGGATTGCATATGACCGTACCTTTTTCGCTTTTCTTCTTGAAGTCCTTAATATCGGCTTTTTCAAAATGAATATATTTTTCTACGCCTGCTCTCTTGGCGTTCACTTGGGCTATTTCGAGAGCCGCCGAGTCAATGTCCGAGCCGTAAGCGACAAATTGGCTGTCGGTCAGGGCGAGAGCCCTCGCTCTGTCTCGCTCCTCGCTCCAGACAGACTGCGGAATGTTCAGCCATCTTTCGGCTGAGAAGTGTCTGTTCACGCCGGGCGCTATATTGTTCGCATACATTGCGCCTTCGATCAGGATAGTTCCCGAACCGCACATCGGGTCGTACAGCGTATGATAAGGTCTGACCCTCGCGATGTTGACAAGCGAAGCGGCGATCGTCTCCTTTATCGGCGCAAGGTTCGCTTCGAGTCGGTAGCCCCTCTTGTGAAGACCAGCGCCCGAAGTGTCGAGCAGAAGGCTGACTTGATTCTTCATTATGGAGAACTGAACCTGATAAACGGGACCCGTCTCCTCAAACCACGAAATGTTATACTTCGTTTTCATACGCTCGACGATGGCTTTCTTGATTATCGCCTGACAGTCGCTGACGCTGAAAAGATCGGAATTTATCGAATATCCTTTGACGGGGAAAGCGTCGCGGCTGCCTATCCAGTTTTCCCACGGCAGAGCCTTTGTTCCCTGAAAGAGGTCTTCGAAGCTATGCGCCTCGAACGAGCCGACAAGGATCTGTATTCTCTCGGCGTAGCGCGAGCAGATGTTGGCTCTGGCGAGAATATGCTCGTCGCCCGAAAACAGAACCCTGCCGTTTTCGCAGACGACGTTATCCGCTCCAAGGTCTTTCATCTCGTTAGCGATTATTGACTCAAGACCCAGCAAGCAGGGAATGACGAAATTGATCTGCATAAATTATACCTGTCCTTTTAGTTATGTAACCGACTTAAAAAGCCGGTTTTCGTTTAAATTTACGGCTTTTTAAATCGGGATAAAATCAGAAATACAGCGGCGCAAATGCGCCACTGTATTATATCACATTATATCGGATTTTTCAATCAGCTTTTTTCGGGAATAAGCAGTCCGTAGCCTCCGTCTTTTCTGGCATAGACGACGCAGATCTCGTTCGTCTCGGCGTTGATGAACATATAGAACATATGGCCGAGCATATTCATCTGAAGTATGGCTTCGTCAACGCTTTGCGGCTTGAGGGGGACCTCCTTCGTTCTGACAAGTTCAAATTCCTCTTCTTCTGCGACGGGTTCGGTGAATTCGGAAAAGTCGATGGGTGCGGCACTCTTGAATTTTCTTTCAAGCTTGGTCTTGTTTTTTCTTATCTGTCTGATAAGAATGTCGACGCAGCCGTCGAGAGCGTCAATCATATCGTCGGATCTTTCCTGAGCTCTGAAAATAACTCCGTTATGATTGATCGTAACTTCGACAACCTTGGCGTTTCTTTCAACCTTTGCCGTCACCTTGGCTATTGCGTCGTTGCCGAAAAATTTATCAATTTTCGAGAGCTTTTTCTCCGCTCTTTCGACGAAAGAATCCCTGGGTGTACATTTTTTGCCGATAACTGTTACTTTCATAACGACATCTCCTTTGTATATATTAAACCCCGAATTTTTGTCTCGGGATCGTTACCTCCTTCTTGTACTGTTATGATAGCACAATTAAACAAAAATGTAAACGGTTTTAATGAAATTTTATTAAAAATGTCTATATTTCGGCATATTTCTCACCGCAGGACAAATTTATTCCACACCTCTGTAATAAAGCCCTCTTGTGAATTCTCCGCTCGGTTTTTCTTCTTTGAGGTACGCGCCGACCGTGTTCTTGACTTCGGCTTTATCCTCTTTGGTGAAATAGAGCGTTATGAAGTCGACGTTTTCGACTTCTCTTAATCTGTCGGCGAGATAGATGGGTCTCGAATTTAGAAACTCGCTGCATCCGTTTGAACAGACGACAGGGAATTTTACGCCCATTCTGTCAGTGAGATATGAGTTACTCTTGCATTTATCGCAGGTTTTTCCGTTCCGTATGGGACAGTTTCTCGTCAGCATAAGCGGAATGTTGCCGTAGGCTATGATTCCTCTTTTTATGTTTCCGCCGAGCTTCTTTATCTGACCGAGCGTAAGTTCAGCCGAAACGGTCGCTTCGCTGACGCCCAATTTTTCAAGCTCGTTTAAAGAAAGCGTGTTAAATATATTGAGCGTAAAGCCTGTATGGATATCCATTGAAAGTTCCCTCGCCATGGCGACGCCGTCAAGGTTTGTCGCGTAGGCAAGCGTGATCCCGTTCTCCTTGAGAATTTTAAGCTTTGAGTATATCTTATCCGCCGTTCCGAATATTCCTCTCGGGATCTCAACTCCGACCCTGACCTTTTCGCTGAGCGGCTTGAGCTTGTCGATATCGGTGTTCATCGGGAGGTATACCGTGTCTATCCCGGTCAGATCGTCGGGCAGTTGGGATATATCTCTGAGTCTTATATAAAGCTTGGTTTCATCGGATTTGTGTTCCGTTCGGGACAGATTTATGGGGACGAATCGCTTCGGCTTCCGTTCGCTGAGCTTCATAAGAAGATTGTCAAGAACCTCCCGCCTTAAAGCGTTTATCACGCTTGACGGTACGATAAGTCCGTCGTCGAGGTCGACCTCTATATCGTTTGCGAAAAACGGAGTGCCGCCGCATTTCGATATTCTCTGTTTCAGGACATCCGATGTCATGGGCTTGCTTATAGCTTTTTCGGGTAAAACTCCGCTGTCGGCGAAATAGCTCTTGCCCATGGATGAACCCGAAAGCGTGACCGTCTCGTTTTCTATCACGCTCAGGTAAAAATCAACGGGTATGAGCGGCTGTTCCTTGTCATAGAGCCTTTCAAGCGACGGCAGGACTTTCTTCGCCGCCGTGACATCCTCTTTCATCCTCGTTCCGAACATATCTCTTGAGAGCTTCCCCTCAAGATAGCCTTTTGTGAATCCCGAACGGGAGAAGACCGCGCGCAGTGCCGTTTCAAGTTCGGAATCAAGTTCCCCGCGTACCGAATCACGGCAAGCCTTTGTCGCCGCCGCAACATATTCGGGGCGCTTCATTCTTCCCTCGATTTTGACAGAACAGGCTCCGGCTTTTTCGAGGTCGGATATCTCGCCGATGAGCGAGGTGTCTTTGAGCGAAAGGTCGTGACCCGTGCCGTTTTCGACGGCGAACGGCAGGCGGCAGGGCTGGGCGCAAAGCCCCCTGTTTCCGCTTCGCGAGCCGAGCATCGCGCTGAGATAGCACTGTCCCGAGACGCACATACAAAGCGCGCCGTGGACAAAACATTCAAGCTCGGCGGATGTGCTTTTTCTTATATTTTCAAGTTCCGCAAGGCTTGTCTCGCGCGGCAAAACCACGCGCGAAAAGCCAAGCTCGCTCATCATATTTGCGCCGTAAGCCGTCTGAACCGAAGTCTGGGTCGAAGCGTGGCGCTTTATGTCGGGAGCGCACTCCCTCGCGAGATAAGCCGCACCGAGATCCTGCAAAATAAGCACATCTGCCTTGGAATCGCAAATGTGCTTAATCGTATCAACAGCGTCGGCGATCTCGTCGTCTGAAACGAGTGTGTTCAGCGTGACATGAATATCTGCCTGCCGCCCGTGGGCGTATTCGACAGCTTCATTCAGCTCCCCGTAGTCAAAGTTGCCTGCGTTCCGCCTTGCGTTAAACGCTTTCGTGCCGAGATATACTGCGTTAGCTCCGCAGCGTATGGCGGCAACGAGCGACTCAAAGCTACCGGCAGGCGATAAGATCTCAATCGCCATATTTTATTTTCCGCTCTTTCCGCCTGCGGCACTGCCTGCGCCGAAGTTCATCTGTTCGAGAAGAGATCTGATCTGAATGTTCAGTCTGTCTATCTCGAGCTTCGAAGCTTCAAGCTCTCTCTTGGCGTTCTCGGCTTCGTGTCTTGCCCAGTCCGCCTTGCTCTTTGCGTTCGCCGCGTCGTCAAGATAATCCTTTATCTGAGAACGGAGATTGTCGGCTGTTATGTTGGCCTTCTTGAACTCGTCCGCATAGTCAAGAGCGAGAAGAACAGCCGCCTGAGTGGTCGAAATATGCGGATTTTCTTTCATTATATTAGAAAGAGCCTCGTTAAGCTCCGCGCCGAGCTCGGTCACATAGTTGACATCGTCCTCGGTTATTATTGCATATTCGGCTCCGCCTATTGTGAGTTTAACTCTGTTTTTAATCATGATTATTCGTCCTTTCCTTGGATAATAAAACGCTGAAACAAAATACCATTGTTTATTATACTATAAGTCGTCCGAATATGAAAGACCTATTTTAAAAAATTTCTGTTATTTTCTACTGTTTCTATATAATTTTTCATTTTTGTCGGGAATTTTTGGCTGATTTTATTGACAATTACTGATATCTGTGCTAACATAGTAGGGCAATAGTTGTTTAATGGGTCACAGCTTCGGCTGTGATTACTTTTCTTTTATCAAATTTATCAGGAGGAACAATTATGGAACTTGCTCTCGGCGGTTTTTTCAGTGCATATGATAATTTCTACACCGCGCTGCCCGATGATCTAATATATCTTGTCAGGATCGTCATCTCCGCGGCTTGCGGCGCGGCTATCGGTATTGAGCGAAGCAAACGTCAGAAGGAGGCCGGAATCAGAACTCATCTTATTGTCGCGATAGGTTCGGCTCTTATGATGATCGTTTCCAAGTACGCGTTTGGGGATGTGCCTAAAGCGGACGCTTCCCGAATCGCGGCCAACGTTATCACGGGCGTCAGCTTTCTCGGCGCAGGCGTTATCTTCGTCAAGGACAGCTCCATCAAGGGTCTGACCACGGCGGCAGGCATTTGGGCTACTTCGGGTATCGGACTTGCGATAGGCGGCGGAATGATCATAGTCGGCGTATTTTCTACAATACTTATAATCGTTCTTCAGATTTATCTTCATAAGTACGCAGGAAATATTGAGGGCGCACTTAATACCTACATAAAAGTAACGCTTAAATCTAATCAAACCAATGTTATGAACCGATTGATACAATGTCTGGACGATCACCAAATAGAAGTGGTGAACCAACGGGTCAAGCGGAACAAAGATGAAACCTATACCGTCAATCTCGCCATCAAGGTTCCGAGAGAAGAACGAGTCGAAAATCTCAGCTATCTTCTCGAAGAGGACGAAGACGTTATCGCGATAGAGGTATAAGCTTTCGATGAATATTCTACTGAAAATCGCGCTTGTTACGGCTGTTTCCGGTATCGGCGGAACAGGTCTCGGCGGTCTGATAGGCGCCTTGTTTAAAAAAGACTCCCAAAAAATTGTCAGTCTTCTTCTGAGCTTTGCCGCAGGCGTAATGCTCAGCGTCGTTTGTCTCGACCTGCTTCAAGAGGCGCTTGAACTCGGGCTTAAGCACGGAAAGTCGAGCGTACTTAAAATTATTTTAGCCGTTTGTGTCGGCTACGGCGTCGTTTATCTTCTCAACTATGTTATCGACCGACACACTCAAAAGGAAGTTCCGCATGTCGGCGACAAGTCGCATCCGAAGACCGCGGACGATCTTGAGGAGCTTATTCACAGCGACCACCTCAACACCCACAGGGAGAAAAAGTCGGGTCTGTTCATAGCCGGCGTCGTCATGGCGTTCGCTATCGCCCTGCATAATCTCCCAGAGGGCATTGTTATCGGAGCGTCATACGCCAAAGACAGCACCGAGATTCTCTCGGGCAGCGGCTTCATCATGGCTCTCGTCATTGGGCTTCACAACATCCCCGAGGGCATGGCGGTATCCGTTC
>OIZA01000593.1_pt1 | contig 17193 bp, 8 predicted proteins | sample 1588381 | NCBI WGS metagenome assembly OIZA01 (sample SAMN03283277) | human gut metagenome | biome: human-associated habitat; material: feces | host: Homo sapiens | place: Peru | collected 2012 | reverse complement strand
GAGCCGCATAAGCTCTCGGGCGGTCAGAAACAGAGAGCCGCTGTCGCAAGAGCGCTTATAACCTCGCCCAAGCTCGTTTTGGCGGACGAACCGACGGGCGCGCTCGACTCAAAGGCAACGGATGAGCTTCTCGAAATGTTCTCGACTATCAACAAGAGCGGTCAGACCATTCTCATGGTCACTCACTCGGTCAAGGCGGCGAGCCACGCCGACCGAATCATGTTCATCAAGGACGGCGAAGTGTTCCACCAGATATACAGAGGCGAGAGCACGAACGAACAGCTTTATCAGATGATATCCGACACGCTGACCTTGCTTGCGACGGGCGGTGACAGACAATGAAGCTCTACAGAAATCTCGCCGTCAACGGTATAAAGAAGAATTCGAAGCTCTATTTTCCATACATTCTCACCTGCGTCGGCATGGTGGCTATGTATTATATAATCCTGTTTCTCCAGACCTGCGAGGCTGTTTCCAAGCTCAAGGGCGCGAACATGATAACAACTACCTTGTACTTCGGAACATGGGTCATAGCAATCTTCGCGGCGATTTTCCTGTTCTACACGAACTCATTTCTGGTCAGAAAGAGAAAGAAGGAATTCGGACTTTATAACATCCTCGGAATGAACCGAAAGAACATCGCCAAGGTTCTCGCATGGGAGTCGCTTATTATCGCCCTGATATCGCTCGTCGGCGGTCTCGCCGTCGGAATCGCGGTCTCAAAGCTCGCCGAGCTCGGACTTGTGAACATGATAAAAGGCGCTGTGACGTACGATCTGAGTGTTTCGCTTCCGGGAGTTATACTCACTCTGGGCGTTTTCTGCGTGATCTTCATTCTGCTGTTTGTCAACACGTTAAGACAGATAGGCTCCGCCAGCGCGATCAGCCTTCTCCACAGCGAGAACGCAGGCGAAAAAGCGCCGAAAGCCAACTGGGCGGCAGGCGTCATAGGCGTGATACTCCTCGCCGCCGCTTACGCTATAGCCGTGACGGTCAAGAATCCGCTCAAGGCCATGAACATCTTTTTCGCGGCGGTCATACTCGTTATAATAGCGACATATCTTCTTCTCATCTCGGGTTCCGTTCTCCTTTGCAAGATCTTGCAGAAGAAAAAGAACTACTACTATAAACCCAACCACTTCGTTTCCGTTTCGTCCATGACCTTCAGAATGAAGAGAAACGGCGCAGGCTTAGCTTCAATATGTATACTCGCTACAATGGTACTCGTCATGATTTCTTCGACAGCGAGTCTCTATTTCGGAGCCGAAAACTCTCTTTATGAGAGATATCCCCGAGAGATGAACATTCAGATCATGAGAGACCACGCGAAGCTCGACGAGATCTTCGACCCCGACGCTCTTATGAAAGAGATCGAAAGCAAATGCAAGGCGAAGGGCGGCGAAGTCAAAAACGCCAACGAATACGAATATGTCATCGCCTACGCCGATCTTTCGGAAAACAAGGTGAACTTCAACATCGTTAATCCTGCCACAAGCGCAGGCATAGTATCGACCGATAACGCGTTTCAGGTGCTCTTCGTCGGAATTGACGATTATAACCGCCTGATGAACAAGAACGAAACTCTCTCCAAGGACGAGATAATGATATACTCGCCGAAGAAAAAGCTTAACTGCGAATCGCTAACGATAGGCTCAAGAGAAATGAAAGTCACGAAGAGACTCGACTCGTTCGTTTCGACCGGCGACGCGGCGATGAATATAGTTCCGTCGATATATATTATAGTAAACGACCTCGATAAAACGTTCGAAAGCGTGAAGCCATCCGATGATTCGGCGATATCAATGAATTACGCATGGAACTGCGACTTTGATACGGGACTTGACGAAAACGGACAGGTCGAAGTTTTCGAGCCTATCAGACAGTCTGTCAGCAACGTTCAGAAGAAGATGAACGAAAAGCTGCCCGATGATATGCACGGTCACGCTTATTCCGTCGAAAGCCGACAGATAAACCGCGACGACTTCTACGGACTTTACGGCGGACTGTTCTTCCTCGGAATAATCCTCAGTATAGTTTTCCTCTTCGCCGCAGTGCTTATCATATACTATAAGCAGATATCCGAGGGCTATGAGGATCAGGCTCGTTTCGATATCATGCAGCAGGTCGGCATGACCAAGAGGGAGATCAGAAAGAGTATCAACTCACAGCTTCTGACGGTATTCTTCCTGCCGCTTCTCGGCGCGGGACTTCACATGGCGTTCGCCTTCCCGATAATTTACAGAATACTTCTGGTGTTCAACATCAATAACATTACGCTTTTCGCTGTAACGACGGCGATATGCTTCGCAGTATTCGCTCTGTTCTATACGGCGGTTTACAGACTGACATCGAACGCGTATTATTCGATCGTCAGCTCGGATAAAGAAGCAAGAAGAGAATAATTATAATATATACCCTGACCGTAAAACCGGGTCGGATAAAATAAAGAAGAGATTTGAATATAAAAACGGACTGATAAGGTGCTGTCTTATCAGTCCGTTTGATTTTATGAAGTTGTGAACCGTATCATTCGGGATAATAGAGGTCGGCCGACTTCCAGTCCTTGATGACCTCGTATATCATCTCGGCTTCATGCTTTGCGCCCTCAAGGTCGTGGTCGCGGTAGTTTCCGCATTCCTTTTCGGTCGCTCCCGGGATCTCGCCCTCATAGTCCTTGATGAACTTGAAAGCTTCGACTGCGAGCTTTATGGCGTCGCGGTGGCTCGTCGAGCTGCGAAGCAGGAAGTAGAAGCCCGTGCGGCAGCCCATGGGACCGAAATATATGACGTCGTCGGCGTTCTTGGTGTTTCTGACATATGTCGCGAAAAGGTGTTCGAGAGTGTGCATGGCGGCGTTCTCCATGACGGGCTCCTTGTTCGGACGCCTCATTCGGATGTCGTATGTAACGATGTCGCCGTCAACCCTCGAAATATACATTCCCTTGGGCAGTATCGTGTGGTCGATTCTGAAGCTTGCTATTTTTTCCATTTTCTTTGCCAAAGCCTTTCCTTATGATATTTGCCCGATGTAGCCGGTCGGGCGTACCTTTCACGAACATCAGTTCATGATATATTTATCCTTGAACAGGGTCTCGATTTCCTTGTTCAGCGGTAAATTTTCTTCTTTTTCGAGCGTCGGGTCGTCCGCGATGATCTCCTGCGCGGCGTCTCTCGCCTGGTTGCAGATAACCATGTCCTCGAGCATATCCGCTATATGCAGCATCGGCAGTCCGTGCTGTTTTTCTCCGAAGAAGTCGCCGGGTCCTCTGAGCCTGAGGTCCTCCTCGGCTATGAGGAATCCGTCGTTCGACTTTCTCATGATGTCAAGCCGCTTTTTTGCGGCGTCGCCTTTTGCGTCCGATATAAGTACGCAGGTGGATTTTTCCTTTCCCCGGCCTACGCGCCCGCGAAGCTGGTGTAACTGCGAAAGGCCGAACCGCTCGGCGTCCTCTATCACCATGACGACGGCGTTCGGGACGTCGACGCCGACCTCGATAACCGTTGTGGCGATAAGAAGCTGAGTCTTGCCCGAAACAAAGTCCGCCATCACTGCGTCTTTGTCCTTTTGTTTCATCTTTCCGTGAAGAAGCTCCGCGGTGTACCCCTTAAAAGCGGTCGCCTTGAGCTTCTCGGCGTATTCGGAGGCACTCGTCAGATCGAGGGCGTCGTTATCCTCGACGAGCGGACAGACGATATAGGCCTGAAGCCCTCGGTCGAGATGCTTCTTTATGAAGTTGTATACACGCTCATGATAGCTCGAATCGACGACATATGTCGCTATCTTCTGCCTGCCCGGCGGAAGCTCATTGAGAATCGAGAGATCGAGATCGCCGTAAATTATAAGAGCGAGCGTTCTCGGGATGGGCGTCGCCGACATGACGAGAGTATGGGGATTTTTGCCCTTGGCGGCGAGCCTCATTCGCTGAGAAACGCCGAAACGGTGCTGTTCGTCGGTGATGACAAGACCGAGCTTTTTGAACGAAACGTCTTTCTGGATGATGGCGTGAGTGCCGATAACGAGGTCGATCTCGCCGTTCGCTATCTTTTTCTTTATTTCGCGCTTTTTCTTGGGATTGGTCGAACCTAAGAGCAGGGCGACCGAAATTCCCGAGCCCTCAAAGAGCGAGCGGAACGAATTGTAATGCTGAGTGGCGAGAATGCTCGTCGGCGCCATGAGAGCCGACTGGATGCCGTTCTTCGCCGCCGTATAGACCAAAGCCGCCGCGACGCAGGTCTTGCCCGAACCGACATCGCCCTGCAAAAGGCGGTTCATCGGCTCGTGAAGTCCCATGTCCCTTATGCCGTCGCTTATGGCGTTGCTCTGAGCCGTTGTCGGCGTGAACGGGAGCTTCGTCAGAAACTCCTCGGTGTAGTCTTTTTTGATAACCGCGTCGGTGTATCCTCTGTCGCGTTTTTTGAGCCTCGCCATGCCGAGCTGAAGAACGAAAAGCTCCTCGAATATCAGCCTGCGCTTGGCGATAATAAGGTCGGTCTTGCTTTGGGGAAAATGTATATTGTGAAGCGCGTAGCTCAGCGAGCACAGCTTATACCTCTCTCTGATATTCCCGGGGATAACGTCATATTCGGGCGAATATGAAGCGAGAGCGTTGGCGACGACGGTCTCCACCGTTCTGCTTGTCAGTCCCGCCGTCAGCGGATATATCGGCATCATGCGCCCGGCGTTCAGTATCGGATCTATAAGCGGCGAATGCATCTCGTATCTGCCGTTGTTTAAGATGAGTTTTCCCGTCAATATGTATTCTCCGCCGCCTTGCAGCAGAGCGGGGATGTACCTGTTATTGAAAAAGACAAGATGAAGAACGCTTTCGCCGTCCGTCGCTTCGGTTCTGAAAAGCGTTTTTCCGTTTTTGACGCGAACGCCGACGGGGGTATAGTCTATGACGGCGTCAATCGAACAGACCTCGTCGGGAACGCATTCGCGTATCTTCTTGAGATTCGTCAGATCGCGGTAGTTCCGCGGATAAAAACGCACAAGTTCGGAGACCGTATGCACGCCCAATTTATTGAAAAGAGCCGCCCTTCTTTCGCCGACCCCTCTGACGAACTGTATATCGGTATCCGCACCGAGCATTTTATCACCTCACTTATTTTATCATAACCACATAATCGTAGACGCTCTGGTCGCCTTGAATGACGTTGACCTGCGCTTCCCTGTATTTTCCGCCGAGAGCCGTTCCGACTTTTTTGAAGTCGGTTTCGCCGACGGAGCTTCCGCAGAAAACGCTTATGTCATTATAATCCCTGTCGCAGAGTTTTTCAACCACTTTTTCCATGCAGGAAAAAGTATCTTCCGCTCTGACCTCTATCTTGTTGCCGATTATGCCTATGCTGTCGCCCTTTTTGATCTTTTTGACGGTCTTGTCCGCTATGCAGATTTTTCCCGTCTTTATGTCTGACGCCGCTTCGAGCATATTCTTTGCGTTTTCGTCCTCGCCGAGCGATTCGTCGAAGACCGTCATCGCGCTTATGCCCTCGGCGAAATCTTCGGTTTCTATCATGATGCAGTTCTTATCAGCCATCTTGACCGCCTGCTTGAAAGCTAAGAAGTTGTTCTTGTCGTTCGGGAGGAGAAAGACCGTCCCTGCGTGAAGCGAAGCCGCGGCCGACAGCGCCTGACCGGCGGAGACCTTTATCGAAGATTCGATTATCTTATCGCATCCGAGCTGCCTGAAGCATTCGGTTATACCGCCTCCGGGACTGACGGCGATAACGGCGTATTTCTTCGGTTTGCCGCTGCCTGCCGCCTTATGCTGAAGGCGCATATTCTCCGCCTTGAAGTTGACAAGTTCGCCGTTTTCGAGGGCAAATGAGAGAACCCTGTCGGGGAAATTAGAATGAACATGGATCTTCACAATGCCGTCCGCGGCGACGGAGATCGCGCTGTCGCCGAGAAATTCAAGCTCGGAGGGCGGAAGCTCCTTTTCGCTCTTTATTATGAATTCGCAGCAGTATATTTTGTCCGTCCGCACTTTTGTGCCTGCGGCCGCATTGCCTGCCTTTCGCTGTTCGCCCCGCTCGTACGCCTTATTTTCTTCCGCGACGAGCCTGATTCCCTCCATGACGCAGACAAGCCCTTTCGCGCCTGCGTCGACGACGTTCGCTTCCTTGAGTTCGGGCAGAAGCTCCTTCGTTTTCGTCAGCGTCGCGACCGCCGTGGCGTAGACCTCGGCGAACACTTTTTTGAAGTCGCCCGTCGTCACGCTGACTTTCGCCGCCTTGTCCGAACACGCCCGAAGCACCGTCAGCGCGGTTCCCTCCTTGGGCGAGGATACGCTCTTATAACACAGCTCAACGGCGTTTTTGAGTCCGTTTTTGAGGTACGCGCCGCCCGACTGCTTGCCGTGAGCCGCGTCCGAAAAGCCTTTCGCCGCTAAAGAGAGAATAACCCCCGAATTTCCTCTGGCGCCCATGAGACAGGCGAGAGCGAAATCGGCGATCATTTCCCCGGGATTTTTATATTCCTTTTGTTTTATCTTGTCAAGTCCGCTTTTGAACGTCATACACATATTGTCGCCCGTGTCGCCGTCGGGAACGGGGAAGACGTTCAGCGAATTTATCAGAAGTCGGTTGTTTTCGAGATTCGCGTATGCGCTTTCAAGAGCCTTTTTAACAGTTTCGGTTTCGTTCAAATTCAAAGCCTCCGTTTGACCGAAAGATATATTTCGGTTTATGTAGGGCTCTCGAAATATCCGATATATATTATTTGAACTTCCACTCACTTATATTGGCGAAGAGGTCGCCCTCGTATGTCCTGACGTTATTTTCAAGGCTGTTCGACACCGCCGCGAAGCCTTTTCTGAAACACAGAGGAACGAACGGCGTGTCCGCTTTGAACTGAGTGAAAAATTCGTCTGTCTTAATTTTTCCCGAAATCAGCTTATTATACGCCGAAACGCAGGTCAGGCTTTTGTCGATATAATATGACGCTCCGCCGTCCTCGGAGAAGAACGGAGATAAACTCATGTTCGGGCAAAGCTTCACTTCGCCTATATACATATCATATTTGCCTTTTCTCGCCGCTTTCTTCAGATCCTTGCGGCTGAGTTCGACTATTTCTATATCTATACCGACGGTCTTGAAATCGGATTTTATCATTTTCGCCGCCTGAAGCTTGAAAGCGTTATCCTTGTTGACGGCGAGAGTGAGAATGAGAACCTTTCCGGCGTTGTTCTTTCTGTGCTTGTCCGTGTCGTTTCTGTAGGCGTAGCCGTTATTGTCGAGAAGCGCGACTATCTCCTGCGCGGTATATATTTTTTCGTTCGAAGCAGGGGCTTCCTTCCAAAGCGGATTGAACGGTGAAGAACAAGCTGTGGCGTACCCCTGAAAAGCGGAGGAAACTATATCGCTCCTGTTCACGGCGCAGGAAATTATGTTTCGAAGCTTCGCGTCCTTGAGAAGTCCCTTAGTCGTTTTCATTCCGATATAGATAAGATTGTTCAGCGGAATTTCTTTCGTCGAAGCGACTATTCTCTCAATCTTGCAGTCGGAGAGATCTCTGTAGGCGAAGTTTATCTCACCTATCTGGAGCGAACCGAACTCGTTGGCGCTGTTTCTGATGTCGCAGAGCGCGATTTTCGATATGTTCGCTTTCTGTCCGCTGACATGGTTCTTGTTCGCCTTGAGTTTGCCCGAAGAGAGATAATATCTGCCCGAGCCTATGGGCGTTTTGCCGTCGGAGCCGCTTTTGACTATCGGGAACGTCAGACAGCCGAGAGCGTAGATGTCGGCGGAATCGAGCTTGAAAACGACCGTCCTCGAGCTTTCGGCGTATGCCGAGGATATGTTTTTCAGCTGTTCGGAATAGCCCTTGCTCTCTTTGGCGAGGTTGAACGAATAGACAACGTCGCTCGCGCCGAGAGATGACGAGTCGGAGAATTTCGCGCCCTTTTTGACCGTGACCGTGACGGTTTTTCCGTCGATTTCACCGCTCTTCGCCAGAAGCGCGACTGGTGAAAAGCTCTCGTCAAGGCGATAGAGCGAATCGTAAAGAACCGTCGAAAGGTCGCGGTTCATCTGCGTTTCGCATTTATACGGGTCAAGTCCGTCCGCCGCGCTGTAGGGCAGGACGAGTTCAGTGTTTTTTATCGCGGTGCCTTGCGTTGTTTCATTTGTTGTACCGCCGGGTTCGGTTTCGCCGTCCGACTGAGAGGTCGGCTCCGGGGTCTTGTCGGCGCCGCCGCTTCCCTTGCAGGCGGCAAAGGACAGCACGAATATCAGCGACAGCAATATGCAAAGCAGTTTTTTCATTTTCCTTACCTCTTTTTTCTTATTCTTTTATCAGTATTCTTTCGATCTTTCGGGTAAGCCCCTTGTCGTCTATATCGAATATGCAGCCGCCGAGGGCGCATTTTCCGTCGATGTGAGCGAACTTTATCTGTTCGCCGTCCTTTAGTCTCGCTATAACGCAGCTCGGGTCAACGCCCAGACAGGAGAGAAACGTCCCGACCATTCCGAGGTCGGTTATATATCCCGTTCCGTTCGGGAGGATGCATTCGTCCGAGGTCTGAACGTGGGTGTGAGTTCCCCAAAGCGCGCTGACTCTTCCGTCAAGATAGAAAGCGAGCGCTCGTTTTTCGCCCGTCGCTTCGGCGTGGAAATCGACAAGCTTTATCTTCGCCGAGCGTATTTCGTCTTTTTCAAGAAGCTCGTCGGCGCAGACGAACGGATTGCCGACGTCGCCGGTGTATGCCGCGCCCATGAGATTTATCACCGCCACGGAAAATCTTCCCATATCGAGAACCGTGTAGCCGCTTCCGTATTGGCAGGGCGTGAAGTTCGCCGGGCGGACTATGTCGCATTTTTCGTCAAGGTAGTCGTAGACCTCCTTGCGCCTGTAGACGTGGTTGCCCGTGGTGACGACATCGGCGCCGACCGAGAACAGAAAATCTGCGCTCGACGGCGTGACGGCGTTGCTCCTGTCGGAGTTTTCGCCGTTGACCACGCATAGGTCTATATTGTTTTCACGCTTGAGTTCGGGCAATATCTTCGACAGAAAACGGCAGCCGTTTTCGCCCACGACATCGCCTATGGCAAGTATCTTCATTCTTCCTCCTCGAAATATCCGCCGTCCTCGGGATAATAGTCCCATCCGTCGTAGTAGTTTGTTTCTCTCTGCGCCATGGGGATCTCGTCTATCGCTTCGAGTTTCTGTCCCGCCATCCAGAGGGCAGGCGTCAGCCTTAATGTATAGCCGCAGCCGTGAGGGGTCAGCCATTCGTGCATCGACGCTTCGGGCAGGGCGAACGCCGCCATTATCGTCATGATAACGCCGCCGTGAGTGATGATAGCCGTGCTTTCGGTCTGAGATTTCATAACGCCCTCGACTATCGCCGCGAACGCCGTGCAGACTCTCTTGGCGAAAGCGGAATTGCTCTCGCCGAATGGCGGTTCTATATCCTTGTCTCCTCTGAGCCAGTCGTCGAAAAGCTCCTCTTTTTCGTGAAGCTCCTCGGCTGTTCTGCCTTCGAATTCGCCGAAGTTATATTCTATCAGCCCGTCTATCGTCGCCACCGCCGAGTCGGGATAGATTATTCTCGCCGTTTCGGTGCATCGCGAAAGGGGAGAGGAAAACACCGCGTCGGCGTAGGGGTAGATATACTCCTGCTTCATCTGTTCGAGCTGTTCGGCGCCGATGTCGCTTAAATGGACATCGGTATGGCCTATGTATTTTCCCTCGAGATTTTCGTTTGTCAGACCGTGTCTGATGAGATGTATTTTATAGGTTTTCATTAGTTGTTCTCCTTTTTTGCGGTACGCGCCGCCCGAGTACAGACTTTGAGAAGCACTCGTTCGAGCGTACATTATATTATAATTAAATTGTATGGAAAAATCAATGCTTGAGGAGCGTTTTGGGCGGTTACGCGCTCCGATAATCGAAATTTAACAAAAATTAAGACGATTCGGGCTCAATATTTGTTGCATTTTAATTGTCACTGTGTTAGAATAAAAGCATATTTTTTGGAAAGAGGTCGCTTAAATGGAAAAATTTTTGCACAAGCTTTTCGGCACGACCCCCGGTAAGGGCGTTCAGCCGAAAGAGGCCATAGCCTACAGCGTTGCGGGCTTCGGTCAGAACTTTATATGCACGATCATCGGTTCGTATCTCACGATCTTCATGACCGACGCTCTGCTCTTCGGCGCGGACGGCGTAACGGTCGGCGCTATTTCAGGCTCGATGGCTGTCGCATACCTTATGCTCGGCACGAGAATTTTCGACGCTCTCAACGACCCCATCATGGGCAGTATCGTTGACAGAACAAGAACCAAGTGGGGCAAATGCCGCCCCTATCTCAAGTGGATGGCTATCCCGATAGCGGTCTGCACAATCATCTGCTTCCTGCCCGTATTCCAGGCTAAGGCAACATCGACATTCATCGCTATCGCTGTCGTCTATGTTATCTGGAGCGTTGTCTACACGGTCGCGGACGTTCCCTACTGGGGACTTTCAACCTGTATGACAAACGACACGGTCGTCAGAGGAAACATTCTCACGGTCGCCCGTCTCGTCTGCACACTCGGCGCAGGTATCGTTACCGTTTTCGTTCCCATCATCACGAACGCGGCTACGGCTAAGTTCAAGTATACCGCCGACGACATCGCTCTTATTCTCTCCGAGAAGACAGAAGCTGTCGCCAAGATCGCTTCAAGCCAGAATATCACTCTCACAGAAGCGGCTCAGAACTTCGTCGGCACGGTCAGAAACGGTCAGGAGCTCGCGAACGCGAATCTCCTCAAGTGGGTATACTTCATCTGCGCGGCTGTTCTCGTTCTTGCGGCTATTCCGATGTTCTTCTACGGCTTCAAGAACACCAAGGAGCGTTTCACCGCGACGGACAACCCGCCCTCACTCGGCCACAACCTTAAGCTTCTCTTCAAGAACAAGGAGCTTCTTCTCATCGTTATCTCAGGTATCCTCGGCGGCGCGAGAATGGTTTATACATACACGGGCGGACTTTATTTCGCCAAGTACGTTCTTCAGAACGAGGGCTTCTACAGCGTTATAACCCTGCTCGTTGTTCCGGGCGGACTTGTCGCTTCGATACTCGTTCCGTGGATGTCTAAGAAGTTCACTAAGAAGTGGACATACATCGCCGTTCACCTGTTCGGCGGACTTGTTATGGCTGTCATGTATTTCGTCGGCTACGACGCACCGTGGAAGCTCGTTGTCTGCGCTATCGGACTTGTTCTTCTCGGTATTCCGCAGGGCGTCAACAACATCATCACCTACGCTATGATAGGCGACACTGTTGACTATCTCGAGTGGAAGACAGGCGAGAGAGGCGAGGGCATCTGCTTCGCTATGCAGACGCTCATCAACAAGATCGGCATGGCTGTCGGCGCGTTCATCGGCGTTATCTCGTTCTCGGCGGCAGGAATCAACTCCGAGACAGGCTTCATCTCACAGGCCGGCGCAAACACCCTTTGGAATATGCTCATTCTTTCGGGCGTTATCAGTATGTTCGCCTGCGCAGTTCCGATGTTCTTCTACACGATCACAGAGAAGAGACAGAAGGAAATGGTTGCCGAGATCGACGCAAGAAAGTCGACCGAAGCGGCTAAATAAAAGAATAATAATATAATGTACGGTGCCTCCGCTTGAAAAGCGGAGGCACCACTGCGTTAGGGAAAGCTTTTACGCCGAGGTAGCATTTCGAGATGAGGAAGTCCCTGCCCGCCGCAGGAAATCTCTGCGCCGAGGAGATTTTACGCCGAGTGAGTTTTTGCAGCGAAGAGGTCACAGCCCGCCGCAGGAAATCTCTGCGCCGAGAACCGACCCGAGGTCAGAAGAATACTTCTTTGTACATTTTCAACAAATATAGGCGCAAAATTTTTACACATTTAATTTATTAAAAAATTGTAAATAGGTTGAAAAAACTTCCGTTTTGAGTTATGATAATTATGTGTAATAATAGCAGTTTTTGCTCTGAAACAGGCGAAAACCGCTTTCGGAATCTGTTTCAACGGAAAAATCCGATCACATAGATACGCGACATATGCTTTTAAGGAGGTTAATAAACTATGTCAAAGAATAAAGGAGTAAAAAAGACTTTGGCCGTTTTCCTGGCGGCTCTTATGGTCATGTCCTGTTGGGTGTTCACGCCGATTAGTCTTAAGGCGGAAGCGGCTAACGGAAGTTATTGGCTTAATGTTAAAGTTAATGTTACTAACAAAGCCGATAAAAAGGAAAACATTCAGGACAGCTATTGGACTATAACATACAGAACCAATAACGGCCGCGGCGGAGAAGCCACAATGAAATATGACTTAAGAGAAAGTGCATACGGCGTTTTAAGCAATCAGTCAAACAATCAGTATATCCATGTATCGGTTCCGGGTTTCCCGACTAAAATGTATTACTATCATGACGCAACATGGAATGATAAGGTTCATTATAAATTATGCGATATCTACGTTGCATCATCAAGCCAGAACGGCGGAACATGGGTTTTGTCGCCGAATAAGAACATTGAAAGCGGCGGCTGGGGAAATAGTCAAGTAGATGGCAATTTTAGCTGGGATTCGGCAGGAAACTATCCTTATGTTGCGACGAGCAAGACCCCGAGCGCAGCAACAACACCCTCTGCCATAGGTATTCCTCCGCTCGGCGATATGAGAGATACAAGCACTTCATCTACAACAGCTCAGTACTATTCAACCGACCAGTACGGTGTTCGCTATGAGCCGACTTCATATTCTGTAAGCGGTGTTAACGGACTGTCAACAAGCGGCGGAACAAACGGCTCAGCTTACACCGTTACCGCTTCAAATTCAACTACTGCAAGCACGACCGCAGCAAGCCAGACGGCAACGATCACTATGAATTGGAAAAACAACAATTCAAACGCATCACAGCACGCAAACACAACTGTTAATGTTACTGTATATAATCCGAGATATAAGGTTACATATAACGGAAACGGCGGCAGCCTCGGAACAAACTATACTTGGGTATATAAAAATCAAAAAGTCGGTGCGGCAACCTCGACCGAAACAAGCAACAATGTTGCAGGACTTACCGCTGAGAAGCTTCCGACGGCCGGTTTGAAAGAGGGCTATACATTTGCAGGTATTTATACTGCCGCAACAGGCGGAACGCAGAAGACCGCAAATGACACAATTGCAAGCACGGTAACATGGTTTGCACATTGGACAGCGAATAAGTATAACGCCGTATTCAAGGGCTACAGAGGAACATATCCCAATGCTCCGTATGAATTTACAGTAGCAGAAGTTCCAACGGAGATGGATAAAATGCCGACCGCTCCGTTCCCCGAGGAATATGACGACGGCGATTATCACTACACATTCAATAACACATGGAAGAACAGCGCCGGAACTGTATACCAATATAATAATCTCCCGGTTATGACACCGATAGGCGCAACATATTGGGCGCAGTATAACTCGGCATTTGTCGAGGCTGATTATTCTGGCGTAACCGCTCAGCAGGCTGAAGCGGCAAGAGTTAAGAGCAACCCGAACTACGAGCGTATCTACACTTTGTCAAGCCGTAATAATCTCCAGGCGGCTCTTGATGCGGTCATAACAGGAAAAGGCCGCACACAGCAGGATGTTGTCGACGGCTACGCAAAGGCAATCAAAGATGCTATCGACGCTCTTGAGGGCGAGAAGTATTCTGTTATCTTTGTTGACGGCAGAGACAACTCCATAATCAAGTTCATCTATCCCACCGTTTTCGGCGATTCTATTGTATATCCCGAAACACCGGCAGAAAACTACGACAAGAACTATCACTACACATTCAAAGAGTGGGTCGGCACAGCCAACGAAGCAAACCTTTCAACGGTTGAAAAAAATATAACCATTATCGCAAGATTTGACAGAGCCCCTCATGAATTTACCGAGGAGCATATAGACTCGTCATGCGTTAAGCAGGGCGGAACAAAATATACTTGCTCATGCGGCTATACATACACCGAGTATTCGGGAACAACCGGCGATCACATCTGGTCAGACGAGTGGACTGTTGACACAGAACCCACCTGCACACAGCCCGGTTCAAAGTCGCATCACTGTACGCTTTGCGGAGCGAAGAAGGACGAAACCGTTATCGACGCTCTTGGTCACGACTACACAGGCGTTGAGGAAGAGATCGTCGTTCCCGTCTCCTGCGAAAACGACGGCATAAGCATAAAAGAGTGTACACGCTGCGGATACAACGACTACACAACTATTCCGAAGCTCGACCACAAAATGGTTGACACCGTAACCGCTCCCACCTGCACATCAAAGGGTTACACAACTTCGGTTTGCGAGAACTGTGGAAAGATGCTTATCGGCTCATTCACAGATCCCGTTGATCACAATTATGTCAAGAAAGACGACGAATGCGTCGCTCCGTCATGCGTAGGCGTAGGATATGATGTTTCTTACTGTTCCGAATGCGGACTTAAGAAGTACGATATAATTCCTGCTGTCGGTCACGATTGGGCAGACGAATCCACAATAGATATCGAACCCACTTGTACGACAAAGGGACAGAAGTCAATTCATTGCTCGGTCTGCGGCGTTATCAATGAAGATTCAATAGAAGAAATCCCTGCTAACGGTCATACCTTTGACGACGGCGAAGAGCTTATCCCGGCTACCTGCGAACAGAACGGCGTTAAGGTTATTCATTGTACCGTTGACGGCTGCGGATACACGAAGAACGAAGTTCTTCCGGCTCTCGGCCACGATTGGAACGCAGAAAAGACAGTTGATGTTCCTGCTACCTGTACTACGGCAGGATCACAGTCAACGCACTGCGCTCGCTGCAACGAGACAAAAGACTCCGAGGAAATCAAGGCTCTCGGTCACGACATAACCACAACACACGTCGACGCTTCCTGCTTAGTCAGTGAAAAGGAAATTGACAAGTGCTCACGCTGCGACTATGAAAAGACCAGAGAAATCTCTCCGGCTCTTGATCATAACTTCGTTGCTGTCGAGACCGTCCCTGCTACCTGCGGCAATGCAGGCTACACGAGATATGAATGTTCAAGAAACTGCGGCGTTCCCGGCTACACCACATATGACGCACCTGCGACAGGCGACCACGATTGGGATATCACCTACTCCGAGCCGAGCCACGGCGTTATCACCGTCGTCGGCAAGTGCAAGACCGAAGGCTGCAACGCAAACTTCGAACAGACAGTCGAAAGCACACACAAGTTCGAAAATGTCACAATAGCCGACTACACGCCCGCAACTTGCAGCAAAGAGGGTTCAATCAAACTCAACTGCGGCGTAGAGGGCTGCACCGAAAACCATACATTAACACTCCCCGTCAACCCCGACGCTCATAAGGCTGTCACAACGGCTGTCAACAACCCGACCTGTACGGAAAAAGGCGTGGCTGTTACTACTTGCGACGAATGCCATACTGAACTCGCAAGAGGTGAAATCCCTGCGACGGGTCACAGCTTCACAACAAAGTTAGAAGAAAAGGCGGCTACCTGCGCAGCCAACGGTTATGTTAAACTTCAGTGCGCCAACTGCGACGAAACAACAGAAATCACTCTCGAAAAGAACCTGAACGCTCATAAGTTCGTCGAGAAAGACCACCACGACGCTACTTGCACAAGTGCCGCTTACACAGAGTATGAGTGCGAATATTGTCACACCGCATATAACGACTATGACGCAACTCAGCCCGCTATCGGTCACAAGTGGGGCGAATGGACAACAACCAAGAAAGCCACCAACACCGAAGACGGCGAGATGCAGAGAGTCTGCGAAAACGATCCGAGCCATGTCGAAAGCCTCACTATCCCCAAGGGCGGACATGAGTTCGACACAGCCAACCCGTCAAGCGAAACCAAGGCTACTTGTACAACCACAGGCAAGCAGACGTTCAGGTGTACTAAGCATAATGACTGCGGCGTTTATATCGAAGTTACTACGGAGAAGATCGCCCACACGCTCGAAACAATAGTCACACCCGCGACCTGCGAAACAGAGGGCAAGGCATACAGCTACTGCACAGTTTGTAAGCAGCAGATCGGCGAGGCTGTCACCATAGCGGCCCTCGGTCACGACTATAACGGCGAAGAAACCGTTAACACTCCCGCAACCTGCACAACGGCAGGTTCAAAGACCGTTAAATGTACACGCTGCGACGCGAGCACGGAAGTTGAAATCCCGAAGCTCGGTCACTCGTACGTCGAAAAGAGCAGAGTCGAACCGACCTGCACAGAGACAGGCTATATCATATATGTCTGCGAAAATGACGAAAGCCATACCTACAACGCGCTTCTCGATAAGCTCGGTCACACATATGACAGCGAAGTCGTCACAGCTCCGACCTGTACCGAACAGGGCTACACCACGCATCACTGCGCGACCTGCGGCGAGGATATCAAGGACACCTACACCGACGCTCTCGGTCACGACTTCAGCGACGAAGGCGAGGTAGTCCACAAGGGCAACTGCGCCGAGCAGACGGTCGTTCTTCACCACTGTCAGCGCGAAGGCTGCGACGCGACCAAGTATGAGTATCTCGGAACTATCGGCGAGCATGTCTTCAGCGAAGAACCCTTCGAGACAGTCAAGGCGACCTGCGAAGAAGAGGGCTACGATCTCTTCAAGTGCGAGATCTGCGGCTTCGAGAAGAAAGTAACCACATCTCCGGCTCTCGGCCACAACTGGGGCTACTGGAAGATCACCAAGTACCCGACGACCGACGAAGACGGCAACCCCGTCAACGGTATGCAGGAGCGCGAATGTCTGCGCTGCGGCAAGAAAGATTATCAGGAGATAATCGACGGAAAGTTCTACCTCGTCACATTCTATAACCACGACGGAACAAGACTTCTTCCGCCCGCATACTACGCGTACGGCACAGCGGCAAGAACGCCCGACTTCACGCCGACAAGAGTCGCCGACACAGGCTACACCTACACCTTCCGCGAGTGGAACTTCTCCGCTGACGAGATCAACTGCGTCACCAAGCGCATGGCGATCATCGCCCAGTATGACGCTCACGAGAGAAGCTACGCCGTCACATATCAGAACGAGGACGGCACGGTTCTCCAGGAGATCTCGAAGGTCAAGTTCTCGCAGATAACCACGGCGTACACCGCGGCGACACCGACCAAGGCGAGCGACGAATACTACGACTACACCTTCGCCTCATGGACGATCACCTGCAACTCCGACGACAGCACGGCGG
>OIZA01000592.1_pt1 | contig 17218 bp, 12 predicted proteins | sample 1588381 | NCBI WGS metagenome assembly OIZA01 (sample SAMN03283277) | human gut metagenome | biome: human-associated habitat; material: feces | host: Homo sapiens | place: Peru | collected 2012 | reverse complement strand
ATTACATTCTTTATCCCATTAACGTAACGAGGTCTTTCCTATAGCGTAAAAAAAGCGCCATTCCTTTTGGAATGACGCCCTCGTCCAACTTTTCTTTGTTTGATTTAAGGCTATTATAGTAAGCCTGAAACTCAAATAATTGTAAAAATCGGAACTAAATATGTATTTGCGGTAATTCAAACAGACTAGGACAACATGGAGGTCTCAACCAGACGTTTGTTGTAGTTTCTCAAGATGGTAAGTTTGTGATATGCAAGCGGTGTAATGCCCGCATATTCCCGAAAATCATGGATAAGCTGCGGCTGGTCGTAATACCCCATGGATACCGCCACATCCCCGAAATTGTCACATTTTTCATGTTTGATATAATCAAGTGTTTTCTGAAACTGTATGATCTTGCAGAAGGTCTTCGGATTAAACCCACATTCTGCATCAAATATTTTATTGATATAGCGGGAGCTGTAACCGGTATAATCCTCAAGCTGTTTTACCCTTACCTTTCCCTTTGCCCGGTAAACATAATCCTTGACGGCAAGTACCAGTTCCCGCCTGCCTGACAATGCTTCTGTCCTTGCAAGTTCCCGCCGGTATTCCTGTAAAAATGTAGTGATTCTTGCATAAAAGGTATCTGCCTGTTCCATTGCATCCATAAGCTCACGGTTACGCAGTACATCCACAAGCGGTACGCTGCATGCAATAAAATCCCGGACCTGTCCGTTTAAAATGACCGGCATAACTCCCGGTAGAAACCGCAGACCAAAGTAAGTCCTGCCAACCGTATATTCTGCGACATCACTGCTTAAAACGGTTCCGTATACGCGGGCTTCCATTCCATCCTCTCCATAGGAAAAGATGATGTCAATGCATCCATCCGGCACTACCGGCATCCATCTGGAATTCTCTCCTGCCTTGAACGTATAAAAATGGGAAATTCCGTCCTGTTTGTAGATTTCCTGGTAAAATTTTTCTGAATTCAGCACAAAATAAGGTTGCATCGGTTTTAAATCGTCACTTTTTCGCATTACAATTCCCCCTTACCATGAAAACTTTACGGATAGAAAAAAGGCGTAATCCGATGGATTACGCCTTTGTATTTGTTACTGCCATACTAGCACTGTTCTTTTTTACTGTCAAGCGGTATCTTTGCTTAAATTCTGGTGAAAATAGCAGTCTCCTGCTGAAGTTCTTCGGAAATCTGCTTGTTTTCATCCATATGTTTTGAGATATTTTCCATGTCTGTAACCAGTACCTGTGTACTTTCTGCGACACCGGTTACACCCTTGACACCTTCCTCTATCGCATTGGCGATCGTGTGGATGGAATTTGCGATCTCCACTGCTCCGCTCTGAAGCTGATCGGTCTGCTGTGCGAATTCATTCATAACGCTCTCGATATGCGTTGCATTTTCGCTGTACTGGTTTCCGGATTCCACGAAGTTCTGGAATTCCGGAAGAATGCTCTCATTCATATATGCAACCAGGTCATTTGCATGGTCGGCAAGATTATGTACGGCATTGGTAACAACGGTGTTGATCTCCTGGATACGGTTTGCCGTCTCACGGCTGGAATCCGCAAGCTGACTGATCTCTCCGGCGACCACGGCAAAGCCTTTTCCGGCCTCACCGGCTCTTGCAGCCTCAATCGAAGCATTTAAGGATAACAGGTTGGTCTGGCTGGAAATACTTAAGATATCGTTTGTTAAAGTGTTGACCTGATCAACACTCTTACTCTCCTCAATCGCCTGATTCAGAATATCAACAATCTCATTGATCTTCGCGCTGGTCGTTTCCATATTGGTCTTTGCTGAGCTTTCCATTTCCTGTGCATGTGTCTTCATTTCTTTCGAGAATGCATTGAGTTCATTGGATTTCTCTGCAATGACACTGACTTCGTTCTTCACATTATCCACGTTTTCATTGATGACATTGGCATTGCTTGAAACTTCCTCCATCGTTGCAGACAGCTCTTCCGTCAGTGCGGAAAGATCTGTCGCACTGTCACTGGAAGTACGCACACTCTGAAGCACTTCGTTTACCACATTGTCCATCTTCTCGGAATCACTGGAAAGCACCTTGAAGATATGCTGCAGCTTTTCCATAAAAGTATTGATGCCATTACCAAGTGCACCAATCTCAATCGCATTTGATACTTCCACACGTTTGGTCAGATCGCCCTGACGGTTATCAATATCTTTGATAATTCCGGAAATCTCACGCTCTGTATGGGAAATCGGCTTTATGATGCCCTTCAATACGCTGATAACTGCAAATGCAATCGCACCAAGACTGATGATGATCGTGATCGTGTTAATGATAAGTGAGATGGCATATACGGCAGAGAGCTGTGTTCTTGCCTCATCTGACTGTTCGGAGATGTTTGCGGTGATCATATCAATGTCCTGCTGCATAGCCTGTCCGTAGGATGCCAGATCTCCGTTTGCACATGCATATGCATCGGATGTTTTGGAGTTTGCACTGAACGCAACTACGTTTACGACTGCATGCTTAAACTGTGTATAGTTTTCCATCAGTTCATTGTAAGTTTCCCTGTCCTCTTCCATGACAGTATCACCATACTGATCCAGAAGGTCATCCAGCTCTGCTTCCTGCGATTTAATAGAATCCACGATATCGATCATGGTGTTAAAATCCGTTGCTATAATATGGGAAAGCGCCTGACGGTAGATCGTCTGTGTTTCTTCCTGGATCGTGTTGATCTGCAGCATGTTCCCCATATATTCATCGGCGATCGTTGCTGCCTTCTTATTTACATTTCTGATATTATAAATTGCCATGATATTCGACAGCACAGATACTACACCAAGAAGAATGACCGGTATCATGATGAGCGCTTTAACACTCATTTTTCTGCCTGTATGGCTGTTACTCTGATTTTTCGTTTCATTCGTATTCATCCTGATTCCTCCTGTCCTTATTTGGCATTAGACGCAGTGACCTGTTCTACCATATCGTCCAATATCGTCTGCAAATCTTTGCCGGAAAGATTTCCATTTGCCATCTCTGCACCGAATTCCTGCACCGGATCCCAGTAATTTCCGCCGATTCGCTGTAAACTTGAGAACTGTGCCTGGGAAAGTACCGCCTGGATCGCCGGGGACTGCTGTACTTCAGAAGCATTTGCCGCATTGATATTGGCCGGTCCCTGCTGTCTTTCTTCAAAACGAAGCGTCTGGTTCTGTTCATTTGTGATCCAGTCTGCCAGCTTGGATGCCCAGTCCGCATGCGCGGAATAAGCATTGACACCAACCATCTTGTAACCGGAGAAGGATGCCATCTGCACCTGCTGTCCCGCACAGGTAAAGGTCGGAAGCTTAACTGCTCCATAGTTGCTGCCCCAGGCTGCCTCAACTGCCTGTGCATCCCACACGCCGCTTATTCCAGCAGCTACCGTGCCATCCTGAATGCCGGCAATAAAGCCATCATCTGTGGTATTTAAAAATCCCGGATTTGCTGCGATCGCAAGCATTGCAGAAGCAACATCTGTACCTTTGATCGAAGTATCAGTCGCATTCCAGTTACAGTGATTGGAAATTCCGTCATCATTTAATCCGCATTCCATCCCGGTATTTCCAAAGAAAGAATACAGATACCAGCCGGATGACCAGTCCATGGCCACCTTTTTATTCACGGCTGCCGCATCCGCAAGCATCTGATCCAGTGTTGCCACGTCCGCATCCGGGAAAACAGATTTGTCATAGTACATAAAGTATCCGTTATCCGCGGTCAGCGGGTATGCATAAAGTGTATCATTCACCGTACAGGCCGAAACTGCATTCTCAAGGTTTGCACTTTTCACCTCATCTGCATTCTCCACCGGCTGCAGCGCTCCTGCTGCCACAAGGCTCATAAGCTGATCATCAGCGAAGGTAAAGACATCAGCGCCTCCCTCCAGATCGCCGAGCAGCGTATCCTTGCAGGTTGACTCACCCTGTTCCGCTACGGTAATATCAAATTTTGCCTGTGAACTGTACTTCTGTTCAAAACTTTCCACGATCTCATTTAACAGATCCTGATCCTCCGCAGCACCCCATACTGTAAGCGATACGGTGCCGTCATCCGATGTGCCCGCCTCCGTGCTCTCTTCTGTGGAAACTTCCATATCTCCGGTTTCCTGACTTGCCGCAGAAGAACCACAGCCACTGACCAAAGAAGCTGTCATGGCAGATACGATTAATAATGATATCACTTTTCTTTTCATTTGATTCCTCTCCTTTGTATCATATACTGAACAATACATATTCAACTACTCGAAAGAAACCCGTTTTTTCGTTTTTTCCGAATATTTAATTTATATTATACCACGTTTTTGCATAAGAGCAACGGATACTTGCACTAATTTTTGGTAAATTGCATCATATAAAGTTTCCTGTAAATACCGTCCCTGTGCATGAGTTCCTCATGTGTGCCCTCTTCCTCAATGCCGTTATCCGTAAGTACCAGTATCCGCTGTGCATTTTTTATGGTAGAAAGCCTGTGCGCGATAACAAATGTTGTCCGGTTTGCTGCAAGCCGCTCTAAAGATTCCTGTACCACCTTTTCGCTTTCATTATCCAGTGCCGATGTTGCCTCGTCAAAGATCAGGATCGGTGGATTTTTTAAGAACACCCTCGCAATGGAAAGCCGCTGTTTCTGCCCGCCTGAAAGTTTGATGCCGCGCTGGCCGATGTCTGTGTCATAACCGTCCGGCAGTGAGAGGATAAAGTCATGGGCATTGGCATTTTTTGCCGCAGCGATCACTTCCTCCCGTGTGGCATCCGGTCTTCCGTAACGGATATTGTCATAGACTGTTCCGACAAACAGATAGACGTCCTGCTGTACGATACCAATCTGATCCCGCAGGCTTTTTAAAGTAACGGAACGGATATCTTTTCCGTCAATCTTTATTGCGCCTGCCGTCACATCATAAAAGCGCGGGATCAGCGAACACAATGTACTCTTGCCTGCGCCCGAAGAACCGACAAGCGCCATGTAGGAACCCGCAGGAACCTTTAAATTGATATGGTCAAGCACCGTTCTGCCATGATCTTCATAGCGGAAAGAGACATTTTCAAATGAGATATTCCCCTTTACATCCAGAAGTGCAGTGGCTCCCGGCGTATCCGTGATATCCGGCTCGATCTCCAAAATCTGACGAAAGCGCACAAATCCTGCATAACCGTTCTGGAACATCTCCGTAAAATCAATAAGAACACGCACCGGGTCCGTAAAAACATTAATGTATAGCAAAAAAGTGATCAAATCCGTAATATCTACCATACCCTTTGTGATCCCGACAGCTCCGACCACAAGCACGAGCACCTGGATCGACGTTGTAAATCCCTCAAGCCCCGCATGGTAACCGGCCATATAGCTGTAACTGTCCTTTTTTGCTTCCAGAAAGCCATCGTTTCCGACTTTAAATTTTTTTCGCTCAATATCTTCATTCGCAAAAGATTTTACCACGCGGATCCCGGAAAGGTTGTCCTCGATCTGACTGTTGATGTCTGCGATCTTTTCCCGGTTTCTCCGAAACGCGCGCTCCATTTTCCGGTTAAACACAACTGCATAGATGACCATGACCGGAACCAGCACAAACGCCGCCGCTGTGAGAACCGGGCTGATACAGAATAAGATCACGAAAGCTCCGAGAATTTTCATGATAGAGATCACAATATTCTCCGGTCCGTGGTGAAGCAGTTCACTGATATCAAAAAGATCTGATGTAATGCGCGACATAAGCTGTCCGACCTTCTGGTCGTCATAAAAAGAAAATGAAAGCTTCTGATAATGGGAAAAGATCTCCGCACGCATGTCATATTCAATTTTTGCCCCCATCACATGTCCGTAATTGGTAATGTAATATTTGGAATAGCACTGGACACCGACCAGTGCAAACAGAATCGCTGCAAGGACCGCGATCCGCTTTAACGCCGCCCCCGCATCATAATAAATGACTGTAGATGTTATATAGCGGATAACTAACGGCAGCGCCAGTGCGATCGCCGATGCAAGAATTGCAAAAAACATGTCCGCATAGAACACGCCGCGATATGGTTTATAATAGGAAATCATTTTTTTCAGGTTTTCTTTCATCTCTAAAATCTCCCTGTCCGTTTTCATATTTTTGGTTATTTTTCCTATTTTAAACGTTTTTTATAAAAAATCAAGTTAACTGTTAATTTTATAGCCACATTTCGGGCATACATTCCCACCTTTGTATACATATCCGCAGCGCAGGCAGCAGATGACCTCGTGCTGTTCTTTTGCCAGATACTGAATGGAACGGGATTCCGGCTTTTCCTTCAGATAGTCGATAAATTTTGCCAGGCATTCGGAAAATGCCATGGCTTCCCCATTATCCACAACATAATGCAGTCTTGTCTTCGCTCCATTTTTCCAGGAAATATAGATCCCCCGGTTTAAAAGTCCGTTTTTCGCGGAAATCGCAGTAATGGAGCGTATCGGGATCGTCCCCGCATCAAAGCGGCTGCCATAGAAAATGTGATCCGACGACAGAAGAACCCCCTCCCTGCCATCCCCTGCTTTTGATGTATCAAACAGTACAATCGGTTCCTCATAACGGCTGCGGTCGGCTGCAAAGACCGTCTTCGCTGTGTCAAAACGCTCCTTCTCCGACGCATCCGCCGTTCCAAGCAGGATCTTGCGCGCCGGATAATAATGGATGCGTGTATTTTCTTTGATCTTTCCCTGAAAAATGTCCTGCAATTTTAAGGCAAGCTGCTCACACTCATCCGCTTTTAGCTTTTTCAGGCGTCGATCCATCAGTTTTAAAGCATCCGCCTTTAATTCCGGCAGAAAAATTCCGTTTTCAATTGCCTCATACGCCGCAACGGTATCCGAAAAAGATGCTCCGGCAGGGGGGATCAGCGCATCGAGCTTCTTCTTATCGAGTTCTCCTATTTTTTCCAGGATTTTATTTTCATAGGGTTTTACCAGATCATGGTCAAAATCCTGCTTTTCCAACCGGTTTAAAATGTCTGTATAATCCTCACGGCTGACCTTTCTTGACCGGTTAACCAGATTTGCGATCTCCTGCTTTTCGGCTTTTTCATAAGCCTCGTCAAAATCCTTTGTGTATGGTGTTATGTCAACCTCCGGATAACTCTTCATTTTTTCCTTTAATGCTTTGTACTGTCTGCGGTCCAGCTTGCCGGAAAGCCCCTTTGCGAGCTGTGCCACCTCTGCCTCCGCCTTTTTCTTTCTGCATGCGGCAAGCGGCAAAAGCAATTGCTCTTTTTCTTCCGACGAAAGTGGCTCCTTTTCAATCTCCTCCATGATACGGCAGATCTGCGCATAGCTTTTCCGCTCCGGCTCCTCCGTCTTCTTTTTCAAGCTGGAAAAATGCCGCTCCTTCCGTGCATCTGTCACCTGCGCCAGATAACCTTCTTTTTCTTCCGGTGAAAGTCCTCTTTCGCTTTTTAACTGTCTGGTGAGTGCAAGACACTGCTGCTCCGACATGCGCGGCAGCACTTTCATATGGGCATCGTATTTTTCCACCAGTTTCTGGTGCGCCGACACCGGCTGTCCGACGTTTTCCGTTTGAGCGGTCATTTCCGGCTGTTGTGTGATTTCCGGCTGCCCGGCCACTTCCTTCTGCTGTCCGGCACTTTCCGGCTGTCCGGCCGCTTCCTTCTGCTGTCCGGCACTTTCCGGCTGTCCGGCTGCTTCCTTCTGCTGTCCGGCACTTTCCGGCTGTCCGGCCGCTCTCTTTTGCTGTCCGGCGGTTTTTGACTGTCCGGTCATGTGCGGATGCCCGGTCGTTTCAGTTATCCGGTCGGATCTCTCTTTTACTTTTTTCAGACGTTCTTTCAGGCTTTTCCCGACGGCATGCTCAACTTGATTTACCGATTTCGGCGGGAAAAAACCTTCTTCCAGCTGACCGGCCAGCCGCAAACAGTCCGCATCGGAAAGTTGCTCTATATTTTCCGCAAGTTTCTCCAGATTTTCCGTTTCTTTGAGGACGTCGCCCTGCTCCGGCTTCTGATTCCGCTTATCCGCAAATTCGTTATATTTATAATTGGATGTGCGCACACCATTTTTTCCGATCAGTTCCAGATAATCTTCATATGCCTTTTTATCCCGCTCAAACAAAAGTTCATAGACATCACCCTCGACAAGCAGTTTTTCCGGTCTCGGTGTATAAAAACTGTTGCATTTATCACAGGTATAGGCTCTGGCAAGATAAACCTTCCCTTCTTCGGTCTCGATTGGCGTTTCCTTACCAACCGGATAAACGACCATATGCAGTTTTTCCATGCAGACCGGGCACTGATATCCAACCAGATAAAAGTTATTTCCGAGCCGCGAACCCAGGCGCTCCTCCGCGGTCGTTTCCACCTGGTTAAAGGAAACCACAGCCTTTTTCCAACATATCCTGTGCCAGAGCCCTAGGGTCTCTTCTTCCCGCTCCTCTGTTTCATCGTCTTCTTTCGGTTTGTATTCGATCGCAAGCTGGATAACATCCTCGTAGGTCAGACGTATCCCTTTCCGGTAAAAGCGGTAATTTTTTTCATTAAAATCCGGTGTCACATCAATTTCTTTTAGAATTCCGGTAAAAAGCGTATCCAGCTCAGCATAGTTTTTGTCTACCGTGAGCCCGTTTAAGGTATTCCACTTTCCGAATGCATAAAGCACCATGTTTAACACATTGGGCAGTACATGGTTTTCCCCAACTGCAACAATATCCTCTTCCTTTACCGGAATGTCGATAATATTGGTGACTGCTCTCCGGTTCTCAAAATCAAAAAACAAAGACCGCACTTCTCCCTGTATGATCAGATAATTATCAACCACAGCGAAAAGTCCGGTCCATGCTACATTTATTTTCATTGTCTGTATCAGACGTTTAAATATTTCTTCCAGTTCATGATTTGCACGCAGCAGAATCATCCCATCGCCTCCCATCCTCTTATGTTATTATAACACAAAACAAAGAGGCAGGGAATGCTTTCCTTCTTATCCTATTCGTACCGCAATGCATCGATCGGATTCATTTTTGCCGCTTTGTTTGCCGGATAATAACCAAAAAACAGCCCGATCATCAGAGAAAAAACAAGCGAAAATGCAATGCTGCCGAGCGAAGGGCTTACTGCGTAACCGAGCAGGGATGCCCCAAGCGCCCCCAGTGCGATACCCACGATCACGCCGATCACGCCGCCGATCAGGCAGATGACCATTGCCTCCAAAATAAACTGCATGCGGATATAGGAATTGGTCGCACCGAGTGCTTTTCTGGTTCCGATCTCTCTTGTGCGCTCTGTGATGGACACCATCATGATATTCATCACGCCGATGCCGCCGACAAGAAGTGCGATTCCGGCAATAACTGCGATCGCGAGGGTAACTGTGCCAAGCATATCGCTCATGGTGGACACCATGGATGCCATACTGTATGCATTTACTTCATAATACTGATTGCTCCGGTAATATCCGTTCAGATAATCCTCAATCTCCGATGCAAGTGTTTCGGAGTCCGCACCTACCTTTGAAACTACGCTGAAGGAGGCATAATTTTTACTGTGATTTAAATTCTGCGCCGTGGTAAGCGGAATGTATGCAGTTGTTGTCTCTGATGCGTCAAACAGGGACTCTTCATATTTATATACGCCGACTATGCTGAAATCGACAGCCTCCCCGTTTACTGTGGCAGATATGGTCTTACCGACTGCATCGACATAGGAACAGCCAAAAATATCGTCCACCAGTGTGTCCGCAACCAGGATCACATTTCTTGCATTTGTGCTCTCATTATCGGAAAAGGAGCCGCCAATCAGAAAGGTCAGTTCATTTGCCGTAAAATATCCCTGACTTACTCCGGTAACATTTACAGTTTCACTGTTTTTTTGGTTCTTTGCCGTAATATTTCCAACGGATTCGCTGATAGAGACCGCCTCAATGGAATCTGAAAACGTATCCGTCATGTTTTCAATCATCTCATCCGTAAAATAATCTTCTTCGGTCATATTACGGTGTTTTGTCGTCTCTCCGAACACGATCCCGTTTTCCCGCTCATCAGTCTCTGTCTCCCGCTGCTGTATGGAAATCGTAATGTTATTGGCTCCCATCGCCTGCATGGAGGAGGATACCGACATGGACAGGGAATTTCCGACCGTCATGATCGCAATGACAGATGCAATTCCAATGATGATGCCGAGCATCGTCAGAAAAGTTCTGGAACGGTTTGCCTTTAAGCTGGTAAATGCAAGTCTGATATTTTCAAGAAACATGGTCATAAATTCCAACTACCTGCCCTTTCTCCCGTGATATTGCCATCCGAGATCGTGATGATACGGTCTGTTTCCTCCGCAAGCTCTGTGGAATGTGTGATCAGCACGATCGTCTTCCCCTGGGTGCGGTTCAGTTTGTGAAACAGATCCATTACGGTGCGTCCGGTTTTAGAATCAAGTGCTCCGGTCGGCTCATCCGCTAAGATGATCGCAGGATCATTTGCCATCGCCCGGGCAATGGCAACCCTCTGTTTTTGTCCGCCGGAAAGTTCATCCGGCGTATGCGACATCCGTTCCTTCATGCCGACCAGTTCTAATAGCTCTGCTGCCCGTTTTGCTCTCAGTTTTTTTGGCACGCCGGCATACATCATCGGCAATTCCACATTTTTTACTGCATCCGTACGTGCGATCAGATTATAGGTCTGAAACACAAATCCGATCTTCCGGTTGCGGATCAGCGAAAGTTCTTTGTCGGAAGCACCCGCCACATCCACGCCATCAATCTCATAGCTGCCCTCCGTAGGGCGGTCAAGCAGTCCGATCACATTCATAAGTGTCGTCTTTCCGGAGCCGGATGCCCCGACGATCGATACGAACTCTCCCTGTTCCACCGACAGGGAAATGCCATTTAAGATTTGAAGTTCATTCGGTTTTCCGATATAAAAACGCTTTTTGATGCCGCACAGGCGGATCACCTGATTTGCTGCGTCATGCTGTTCCATCCTAAAAACCTCCTCCCTGGCCAGGGCCTCCGCCTGCTCCCGGACCCTGTCCGCCGTTTCCGCCCGGCATTCCGTCCGGTGCAGCTCCGGAATTACTGTCACTGCTACTGTCTTCTACGATTTCCACCATGTCGTCTTCATTGATCCCAGATGCTGAGATTTCCGTATAATAATTGCTCTCCATCACCACTTCCACTGCCACATCCTCCGTATTTTCACCATCTGCCACAGTGACAAAGGAATTCCCGTCATTGTCTGTCCATACTGCATTGTACGGAACTGTCAGGACATCTTCATGTTCCTCGATCACGATGCTTAAGCTTGCCGACATGTCAAGCCGCAGCCGTTCATCGGGTTCCTCCATGCTGATGCGCACCTTGTAGTTTACGTCATCGCTGCCGGAGGAAGATGTCTGCGCAGTACTTCCGCTTGCAGAAGTGCTGCTGTTTTGTGTGCTGGAAGTTGAAGTCGGAGAAATAAAGGTAACACTTCCCTTCAACTCATCATCTCCGGTTGCATCTGTTTTAATCAGCACTTCCTGTCCAAGCTCAATGCTGCTGATATCATATTCTCCAATTTCCGCCTCGATCTCATACGAAGAACAATCCTGTATCGTGATGATCGTTCCGCCGTCATAAGTATCCCCGGCTTCATAGTTTACCGCTGTCACAGTACCGGAGATCGGTGTATATAAGATACCTTCATCCAGCTGTGACTGATATTCTTTCACCTTGCTCTCCTGCTCGGATACATCTGAGCCCAGTTCGGCTGCACTCTGGCTGCTCTTTGCCTTGGCGACCGAGCTGTCCTGCTGCGCAACGGTGTAATCATAGCTTTTCAGCTGGTCATTGTAATCAGAATAGGTGGATGACACCTGCGACTCCGCCTGCTGTACTTCCGCTTCCTGTGCGGTGCGGTTCGCCGTGGCTGCCTGATACGCGTTTTCGGCTTCACTGTACTGTGCATTTATGGAATTGTAATCGCTCTGTGCGCTCTCATAAGCTGACTGTGCCGCACTCAGTGCTGATGCAAGTGCTGAATCGTCGGGATCGGCCGCTGCCGCACTCTGTGCACTTTCATAAGCTGTCTGTGCCTCAGTTAACTGTTGTGCTGCCGCATCAAGACTGGTTTTTAATGTATTACAGGTATCATTTGCCTGTGTCTCTGCTGTTTTTAAAGATTCCAGCGTCGTCTTTGCCTGTGCACAGTTCCCGGCCGCCTGCTGATACTGACTGTATGCATTATCCACCTTGGACTGTGCGGATGACACCTGAAAATCCTTTGTCAGTTCGCTGTCGCTCACATTTCTTGCCGCATCCGACTCGGAAAGTGCATTTTTCTGCTCTGCCTCCGAAAGTTCTGTCTGGGCATCTTCGAGATTTTCTTCAATATCGGAGGTGTCAAAGGACATGAGCATCTGTCCGGCCTCCACCGTGTCCCCGACTTCAACATCCACACTTTTTACTTCAATATTGGTAAGGCTTACACTCAGATCCTTGCTGTCTACACTGACCACGGTTCCCGTGGCACCGACGCTTTTGATGAGCGACTGCTTTTTTACCGCCTCTGTCCTTGTCATCTGCGTACCGGCATTTTTCGCCATTGCCGTCCGCTTTCTTACATTTACAAAAAGAAAGGAGGCAAGAACTGCAAGGATAACGATAACTGCAATTAAGATTATCTTTGTCTTCTTCCCTCCATGTTTTAAAATTTTTACCATATCCACCTCTCCTGATGCATGTTTTGTTTTCTGTGATTTCTGCATCAGTGTAACAAAGGCAGTTAAATAATCCGATAAAAACTTTTAAACAAATTTTAAACTATTTCTAAAAAACGCCTGAACGGAACTTTTTTTTCGTTCCGTCATACCTTATATATTGTAAGTCAAAAAAAGGAGATCAAATATATGAGTATGCCCCAAATAGAATGTAACAATATTGATAAATGCTGCGCTGCCGCCTAGCTGTTCAGGCGGTAGCCCACACCCCAGACCGTGTCAATGATCTTCGGGTTCTTCGGCTCTTTTTCTATTTTTTCACGAATACGGTTGATATGTACAGATACGGTTGCCGCATCCGATTCATAGTCATAACCCCAGATATGCTCAAAAAGCTGCTCTCTGGAAAATACCATATTGGCATGCCTTGCAAGAAACAAAAGCAGTTCAAACTCTTTGCCCGGCAGCCTCACTTCTTCTCCGTCTACATAGACTTTCCAGTTTTCCGGATAAATACAGATATTCTGAACGGTGATCTTTGACTTTCGCGTGGTATCCTCCCTTGCAGCCGTTTTCCCTGCCAGCCGCTCATAACGCGCCAGATGTGCCTTCACACGGGCTACAAGCTGCGCAGGATCAAACGGTTTTGTAATATAATCATCCGCGCCGAGTCCAAGTCCGCGGATCACATCCACAGATTCTCCAAGCGCCGTCACCATAAGAATCGGAATATCTGTTTTTTCCCGTAAATGCATGCAGATCGTATGCCCGCTGCAGTTCGGCAGCATCAGATCTAACAGGATCAGGTCATAATTTCCCTGCTCCACTTCCGCTTCCACACATGCGCCATCATAGACACAGAATGTTTCATAACCGCTCATTTCAAGGTAAGCCTGCTCTAACTGCGCAATCTTTTTATCATCCTCTACGATCAGTATCTTCTTCATCCTGCCCTGTCCTTTCCGGAAAATACATAAATATCTTCAGTCCCCCGTCATTTTCCGCCCGTACATGTCCACCATGCGCTTCCACGATATATTTTACAATATAAAGCCCGACACCGTTTCCCTCAGCACTTCTCGCCTCATCACAGCGATAAAACCGCTCAAAGATATGTGAAAGCTTTTCCGCCGGCACACCCACGCCATTATCTGAAACACAGATGATCTGCTCTGTGCCGCTTTTTTCCAACCGGATCGTTACGACAAGCGGCGTATGGGCTGCATAGCGCAGACTGTTTTCAAACAGATTCGTGAAAATCCGGTCTAACTGAAGTAAGTCATAACAGCCTTCCGGTATTCCCGGTGCAAGATCCAGACATATCTGCATGCCACGTTCCTCATACTGTTTCCCGTGTTCCTCGACGTACTGACGGATATAACGCGAAAGATCTGCTTTTTTAAAGTGAAACGGCATCTGACCGGTCTCAACCTTGGAAAACAGAAACAGCTTTTGCAGCAAACGATCCATATCATCCGTGGAATCATAGGCAATTTTTAAATATTCCTCCGTCATCTCCGGTGTTTTCGGCACACCATCCAGCACAGCCTTGATATATCCCTTGATGGAGGTAAGCGGTGTGCGCAGATCATGTGAAATGCTTGTGACCATATCCGTTCTGCTCTCTTCATATTGCTGACGTTCTGCCTTCTGCTGCCGGATCGTCTCCTGCATCTGATTAAATGCGAGGCAGACCGATTCCAGCTGCGTATCTCCGTGATATTCGACCGGCTGCTCCAGATCTCCGGCCGCCGTACGTTTCAGCCCTTCCATCAGTAGATCGAGCGGTTCCATCATACGGTTGACCAGATACCTGGAAAAAAGCCAGCCCATAAGGATCAACGCAAGGATCAGTAAAAAGAGCTTCAGCAGAAGTCCGGAAAACTTCTGCTGCATATGCTCACTCTCGCGCATCATATCCTGATGGTCAAAAAGCGCTGCCACATAATAGATATGCCCGTCTATGGTCACATCTGCGTCAACATAGGTATTTCCGAATGCAGTATGGATTCCGCGCTTGTCATGCCGCAGCCGGTCTGTCATATCCCGGTTCTCCGGCGGGACTGCCTGATCTGCCGGATAAATATTCCGGTTACCTTCATAGACAATCAATGCACAGTGATCTTTTTTCAGTTCACCGGCAAGCGCTTCCCAGTTTCCGTCAGCCGCCTCAAGCTTTTCCTGCACCGCTCTGGCATCATCCTCAACGTTGGAAATCCAGTCCCCACTGTCTATATATCCACGCATGCCGGAGCGCACGGAACCAAAGATCACAGCAAATAAAATCGCCATGCCTCCGATCAGCATCAGCATATGGATCAGAAATATCCGTTTTCGCATCGACATATCGAATTTTACTCCTCGTTTATGATCTCGATCTGACACACCTTCATTGCTTCAAGTGCACGTTTATGACTCTCCGGCGTAACCCCGGCACAGCAGGAGGCATCCACAAAGACCGGCGTTTCCGGAAGAAATGCCTTTAGCAGCATGGCATTGGATATTACACAGATATCCGTACAAAGTCCGATCAGTGTAATGGAATCGACCGGTTCTTTTTTATTTTCCGCGACAAGCAGTTCTCCCAGCTCTACACTTCCAAAAGTCGGCTTCTCGATCTCGTCTGCACCCCCGGCTCCCCCGGAAGCTTCTGCAAGCTTTTGTATCTCCGGCACCAGTTCCCACCCCGCAGTATTGCGGACACAATGTGTGACCGGAAGCTTCTTTCCCTCTGCGGTCTCTAAATAATTTTCCGCATGGGTATCTTTTGTATACAGTATCCTGCCGTGAAACTGACGGATCTTTTCTGCAACTGCCGGAACGACCGCCACTGCTTCCTTTGTTCCAAGCGCTCCGTCTACAAAATCCCTCTGCATATCTACTACGATCAGATAATCCATGTTCTGCTCCTTATTATTTTTTAATCAGTCCTTTTTATCAATCCCAGGTATAACTTGCAGCCATTTCATCCGCCGCATCATTTACGGAATCCGAACCGGTAAAATTAGTCAGCTGGATCAGGCAATATCTGTGGTCGCCAACGATATAATACTGTCTGGTCACGCTGCTATCTTTGGCTGTGATCGTAAAAACATACTCCACATCTCCCTGATCGGTCGTGGTTCCGTATCCGTCAACTGACGCACCTGAATTTCCAATCTGCATCGCAAGCTGGCTTAAGATCGCCTGACGGAAATCCTCATGCTCATCCGCAGCGTAACGGTTTTCCCCTACGTTTATGGAAATATTATCCGGCATGGCATCATGCTCATGGCCATCCTCGACATAAAAGATCTTATCTTCTGTGGAATGTTCCGAAGCCTCTACCCATCCATCCGGAACGGTATAGCTTCCCGGAATCGCATTATCCTGCCCGGACGTATCCGTGTTCCCGTTTGAATCGTCCTTTCCATGTGAGCTGCCCTGCTCATGTGAACTGTTCTGTCCACCGGTACTGTGCTGCTGTACACTGTCCTCCGCAGACGCATGCTGCGACGCAACGTAAGTATGTCTTCCACAGCCTCCCGCAGACAGACAAAGGCAGATGAATAAAGTAACCATTCCATGTTTTTTGAATTTTGACATAAAAATGTCCTCCCTGTTTATAAATTTTTCATAACGATAAAAGTATAACATATCGGGAGGACAAAATCTATATTCTTTCATTTATGTGTTGCTTACGCAACTTTTACGATGCTTCCTCAAACTGTGAATTATACAGTTCCGCATAAAAACCATTTTTTGCAAGCAGTTCTTCGTGATTTCCCTGCTCAATGATATCGCCGTCTTTCATGACAAGGATCAGATCGGCATTGCGGATCGTGGAAAGACGATGCGCTATGATAAAGCTGGTTCTTCCTTCGGTCAGGTTATCCATCGCCTTCTGAATCCGTGTCTCGGTTCTGGTATCAACGGATGATGTTGCCTCATCCAGGATCAGCACCGGTTTGTCTGCAAGGATCGCACGTGCAATGGTAAGGAGCTGCTTCTGTCCCTGGGAGACATTGCTTGCATCCTCATTCAGCTCCATATTGTATCCGCCCGGAAGCGTCTGGATAAAATGATGCGCATGTGCTGCCTTTGCCGCAGCGATCACTTCTTCATCCGTTGCATCCAGTCTGCCGTAACGGATGTTTTCCATGATCGTGCCTTTAAACAGCCAGGTGTCCTGCAGCACCATGCCAAACGCTTCACGGAGATCTCCACGGTTAAAATCCCGGATATCGTGTCCGTCCAACGTGATTGCTCCGCTGTTTACATCATAAAAACGCATAAGCAGCTTCACCATCGTTGTCTTTCCTGCGCCGGTCGGACCAACGATCGCAATTTTCTGTCCCGGTTTTACATCTACCGAGAAATCATGAATAATGATCTGATCGTCACGGTATCCGAAATGTACATGGTCAAATCCGACCGCCCCTTCGATTTTGTCCAGATGAACCGGTTGCTCCGCAAACTGGTCTTCTTCTTCCTCATTCAGGAATTCAAATACACGCTCGGATGCTGCTGCCATGGACTGCACCTGATTGATAA
>OIZA01000590.1_pt1 | contig 17314 bp, 15 predicted proteins | sample 1588381 | NCBI WGS metagenome assembly OIZA01 (sample SAMN03283277) | human gut metagenome | biome: human-associated habitat; material: feces | host: Homo sapiens | place: Peru | collected 2012 | reverse complement strand
CTTGATTAAAAGTCAAGTGCTCTACCAACTGAGCTAGTATCCCATCTAAACTAATATACCCATTTTCGGGGCATCTATTCGCCGCCTACGCATCGAACAGAATGCCTGGTTCCGGAATCGAACCAGAGACACGAGGATTTTCAGTCCTCTGCTCTACCAACTGAGCTAACCAGGCATTTCTGTTTTTCCAACAGCAAAAATAATTTTACAGGAAGCAGTCGGTTTTGTCAAGGATTTTTCATCACTTTTTTCACACTTTTTCGTTTTTTTCCGAAGTGTCCACGAAAGCTCCAAAGCATCCTGTTGCGACTGCTCCTGTATGACGGCATTATTCCAGTATTGCTGCGGAATAAGCCGGAAGTGACAGGGTTCCGCCTGCAAATCCGATTTCTTCCCCTGTCGTTACAAGGGTTCCGCCAAGGCTTATTTTCCCTGGCTTTCCACCATTTAACTCCTGACCGGAAAGATCTATCGTCTCTGCCTGTTCGGACAGGTTGAATGCGATCAGGATTTCTCTGTCATTCCAGGTCTTTTTGATCACGCAGACATTTTCATCTGACAGGTCTTTTAAAAACGTCACCTGTCCTCTTGCGATCTGGGGATATGCATTGCGCAGCTTTATGACTGCACGGTAGAAATTATAGACCGAATCCGGATCATCTTTCTGTTCTTCCAGGCTTCCGTATTTCATCTTAACGGTATCCATGCCTTCCGGCCCCCTGCACATTCCCTCTGCCGATTTGTTATCGTTTGAAGCACTCCAGTACATTGGTGCCCGTTTGTTTTCGTCTTTGCCGGAGCCTTTCATTCCAAGCTCCTCTCCGTAATAAAGAAAGGCATTTCCGCTCATGAACAGATTCATCGCACCGGAAATCTTGGTCATGTTTTCACTGTAATCGCCGGAATAATAGCCGGCGCTGCGCGCCATATCATGATTGGTATAAAAAGGTGCATCAATATAATCTTTATTATAAGACGCCAGTTTCTTTTGCACATTTGCGACCGCATTACCATAAGAAGACGCATTGTAACCGGCTGTCTTCTTCAAACTGTCCGCAATGATGCCATCCGCATTCGCAAACGCAAAATCAAAGCAGCTGTCGATCCCGCTTTCATAATACTTTGCATAGGTATCCAGATCCTGCCACACCTCTGCCACGATGTAGGCATCCTCATCCTTTTGCTTTACCATGGAATCAAACCAGGAGAGGATCTCAATATTCTTTGTCGTCTGTCCGGTCTCATATTCTCCCGCCGCATCCAGCCGGAAACCATCCACGCCAAGCTCCAGCCAGAAAGATGTGATCTCATCAAACTCACTGCGCACCGCTTCATTTTCCAGATTCAGATCCGGCATCCCGCTCCAGAACTGCGCCTCATAATACCAGTCCGTATCACCCACCTGGTAGTAGACATCGCCTTTGGGTTCTTTCGTAAAATTATAATAGCCAAAATACGGGCACTCCGCTTCTAACGGCTCTTTCCCGTTCAGCCCTTCAATATAATCGCACGCCGCCTGAAACCACGGATGTTCCGACGAGGTATGATTCATCGCAAGATCAATGATCAGACGAATCCCCCTTTTGTGACACTCCGCAACCAGTTCCTTAAAATCATCCAGACTCCCGTACTCCGCGTCAATATCCTCATAATCTGTCACATCATATTTATGATAGGTTGGCGACGGCATGACCGGCATCAGCCAGATTCCATTACAGCCAAGGTCGGTATCCGTCCTGTCATCTCCATCATTGATATAGTCAAGCTTCCCGATCAGTCCCTGAATATCACCGATTCCATCCCCATTGCTGTCATAAAAGCTATAGAGAAACACCTCATAATATGTCCGATATTTATCATCTATGACCTCCGGCTCTTTCTCCTTTGCTTTACCGCATCCGGCAGACAGACTGGTCACAAGCAGAACAAGGGCAAGAATAAGCGCCTGCAGTCTTCTTTTTGTCTTCATTTTTTATTCCCCCAACCATTTTTTTCCAAAAAAAACAAGGCTGCCCCGGATCTCCGGGACAGCCAGAAAAATCATCAGCCTTTTACCGCGCCGCTCATTCCATCTACATAGAATTTCTGTGTTGCAAGGAATAAGATTGCAATCGGAATCGAAACGATAACAGCCCCCGCCGCAAAACAGGTGTACCATCCATCGATGTATTCCTTTTCAAGCATCTTCCAAAGACCGATGGATACCGTGTAATATTTTGCATCCGCACGGCAGATAACCTTTGCGAAAATGAAATCCAGCCACGGACTCATAAATGCTGTGATAATCGTATAAACGATGATCGGCTTACTGAGCGGAACGATGATCTTGGTAAACACCTGCCATCTGGTCGCCCCGTCTATGATCGCAGCTTCATCCAGCGCCTTCGGGATCGTATCAAAGAAGCCCTTTGCCACATAGAAGCCGACACCGGTTCCCGCCGAATACACGATGATCAGTGCGATACGGATCATAGAGCCTTCGGAAAGTCCGATCGCCTTTAAAATATAGTAAACAGCGATCATGGACATGAAAGACGGAAACAGTCCGAGGATCATCGCGAGGTTCATAAACGGCTTTCTCATCTTAAAGCGCATTCTTGACATACAGTAAGCAACGGAAAGCACAAAGATCGTTGCGATTATGCAGGTAAAGACTGCAATGATGAACGTGTTAAGGAACATCTGCGGGAAATCCAGAATACTGGTATCCGTAAACAGTTTTTTATAGTTGTTCAGCGTATAGGTTTTCGGGAAAAAGCTCGTTACATAAGAACCTTTCTCCCCACGGAAACTGGTTAAAATTACCCAGAAAATAGGTAACAGCCAGATAAATGCCAAAATTGCAAGGATGACATGAATAATGACATTGACAACTCTCTTTTTTACTTTGGAACCTGAAACTTTTTTCTGTGCTGCCATTACATGAATCCCTCCTCATCTTTATAGGATGTCGTATTGCGGTAAGTAACCAGCGCAACGATTGCAAGTACGATAAAGGTCATGATACCGATTACCGCGCCGAGGTTGTAGTAGTTCTTCTCGATTGTCAGCTTATACAGCCAGGTAACAAGAAGATCTGTCTTTCCTGCTGTGGATTCCACCGGAGTAGGATTTCCGCCGGACAGAAGGAAAATAACGTTGAAGTTGTTTACATTTCCGGTAAACTGCGTGATCAGGTACGGAGTCATGACAAACAGCATATATGGCAGTGTGATCTTAAAGAATGTCTGTACGGCATTCGCTCCGTCGATCTTTGCCGCCTCATAAAGTTCACCCGGAATATTCTGCAAAATACCGGTTACCTGAAGCATGGTGTAAGGAATACCTACCCACAGGTTGATGACAATAACTGTCACACGTGCCCACATCGCACTTGTGAAAAACGGCAGTGCCTTGTCGATCAGCCCATACTTTAATAACAGTGTATTTACGATACCGGTCGGCTGTAACATCGTACGCATGATAAGCAGTGATACGAACTGCGGTACTGCAATGGAGAGTACAAAACAGAATCTCCAGAAGCTCTTTGCATGTGTTTCCTTGCGGTTGATCACGATTGCAAGGATCATGCCAAGAATATAGTTTAAGGCAGTTGCAAAAATTGCCCATACGATCGTCCATACCAGTACGGAATAGAAGGTCTTTCCGATGCTGTCATTGAAATTCAGAATCTTTCTGAAATTGGCAAGACCTACCCAGTCAAATAACGTCAGATGATCCTTTACCTTACTGTAATTGGTAAATGCCATCGTGATCATGAAGATCAGCGGTAATACCGTAAAAATAAGGATTCCGGCGAGTGGTGCTGCCATCAATAATTTATATAAATTTTGATCTAACAAACTCTTGCAGTCTTCTTTAAATGTGTTCAGATGTTTTCCGTTCTTTGCAAGGACTTCAGACTTATAGGAACTTGTTACTGCTTCCTTCCATGCAACGATAAAACATACGGTAATAAAAATGGTTGCTAACCCATATAACAGAAGCAGTAATGACTGATCTCCTGCTGTGTATTCATAAACGCTCTTCTGTTCGTTCCAGACCTTTTCCTGTTCTCTCCATCCAAGTGATGGAAGCATTGATAAGTTGTAAAAACCAGATGTTACCATAAACCAGATGTAAAGTGCCTCCACGGCAAGGAACATCAGTCCCTTTATCACCTGTTTATGTACGATATTCCCCAATCCCATAACAAGGAAAGATAACTTTGTAAAGGTATCTCCCTTCTTTACTGCATTTGCAAGCGTATATTCCGTTGCAAACTCACTTACTTTTTTCTTTTTCCCAGCCTTTTTCACTTTTCGGGCCTCCTTGATCCTAAAAACCAGCTCGCGCTGCGAATAAATACTTCATAGAATATCCAGGATACCAGAAGGTATCCTGGAATATATTCTGTTACTTATTAATATAGAAAGCAGATTATTCAGTAGCTTCCTCAGCGTCAGCTGCAACATCTGTGTTCATTGCAGTATTCATATCTTCGGTCTTTTCTGCTGCATTGTCATGTGTAACATCGCCTGCTACAAGGTTCTTGCCCATGTTTTCAGCCGGTGACCAGTAGTTGCTCATTGCAGATACGATCGGCTGCATGATAGAGCAGTGATCCAAAACTGCAGCTGTTGCTGTTGCAACCAGATCATCAGACGGTGTGATGCTTGTGTCAGACGGGATGATGTTTCTCTCGTCATAATGTGCCTGCTGTGCGTCTGTTCCTGCAAGATATGCTGCAAGGGACATAGCAACCTGCGGGTTCTCGCAGTTCGGGTTTACACCGATTGCCTTAGATCCGGCGAAAGATTTCATCTGGCATTCATTTCCATCAACAGTGAATGCAGGAAGTGCTGCTACACCGTAGTTGTCGCCAAGTGCTTCTTTTACAGATTCAGCATCCCAGGAACCTGAGAAGATTGCATTTACAGAACCATCACGCAGACCTGCGATACCGGCTCCATCCTGATCGTTGATGAAGTTCGGATTAGCTACTAAATCTACAAGGTAATTTGTAACTGCGGCTGCTTTGTCTCCGCCGAAATCAATACCTGCTGCTTCGTCGGTACCATCACCGAATAAAGTACAGCCGTTTCCAGCGTAGAATGCCTGAATGTACCAGGAGTTTGATAACGGGAAGGAAACCTTTCCTTTCGAGAGCATTGTGTCAAGGCTCTTGATGTCGTCATCTGAAAATACGCTCTTGTCATAGTACATAAACCATGTGTTACTTGTGAACGGGAATGCATATACGCTGTCATTATATGTAACAGATGTTACAATTGTCTCGGAGTTCTGTGTCTTAACCTGATCCAGATAAGTTCCGCCAAGTTCGGAAAGTGCATTTGCAGAAACAAGATCCGGAATGTTATCGTTTGCAAGCATGTATACATCTGCTGCGGATTCAACGTCTGTTGTTACGTTTGTCTTTGCATCACCTTCTGCACAAACACCAAATTCAAATGTGATATCCCAGTTCGGATGAGCTGCATTAAATGCATCACACTGCTCTTTCAGCCAGCCGGTATCCTGATCTTCCTGCGGGCTCCATACAGTAAGTGTACCGGACCATGCTTCTTCATCGGAAGAAGCGCTGCCTGCTTCGGTAGATGCCGCGGAATCGGTTGTTGTGCTGCTGTTGTCTGTTGTAGCTGTACTGTTGTCTTTGCTTCCACAACCAGCCATAGATGCTGCCATTGCAGCTACAAGAAATAATGATAATGCTTTCTTTTTCATAGTTTCTTTTCCTCTCCTTTTCTTGAAATGAAAGATTGATAAATCTATCATAAAAATGCATCCGCATTCTATGATCTGTGACCGTTTTACCTTGACTTCCACATCATGGTAACGTTTCCATAGCATGTCAAAAAAAATATCTGCCTTTGCAGTATTCTTTTTCGTAAATTTTCGGTTCTTGTGGTAATTTTATATCCGCTATTGCGATTTGTCAATAAAAATGCGTTCTTTTTGGTTCATTTTAATTCATTTCCGTCGTTTTTACTGTTTTTGATTTTTCTTTTTTGTGCAATTTGACATATTGCCGTCCGATTCTTTTCGAAAATTCTTGTTCATTGCTTGCAAAGCATACATTTTTTCATTATAATGCATATATCACTAACGTGGGAGAATATGGGAGAACAAAAGATATGGTTACGATCAAAGACATCGCAGAAAAACTGGGGATTTCTGTCAGCACAGTCTCGAAAGGCATCAATGGTGCCAGTGACATCAGTGACGAACTGCGGCAGCAGGTTCTTGACACCGCAATTGAGATGGGATACCGTTCCAAGCGGATGCGCAGGGAACAGAACAAAAGACTTTGTATTTTTATTGAGAATATGGCATATGAGTCCGCCGCCCAGTTTGGTTATGAACTGATCCTTGGTTTCCGGCAGGCAGCACTTCGGGACAACTGGGATGTAACGGTGATGCCGGTTACGCCCGAACTGCAGTTAAAGGGAAAATATGATGTCTACATGTTAAAAAACGGTTATTCCGGCGCTTTTCTGTTAGGCTTCGCTCTCCAGGATGACTGGATGAAACAGTTTTCATCCACCACGATCCCAACCGTTCTTCTGGATAACTATGTTCCGAAAAATCCACATGTCAGCTATATCGGAACCGACAATTATGAAGGCATCGATCTTGTCGTTGCGCACCTTGCAGCGCTTGGTCACACACGCATCGCCTTTCTAAACGGTTCTCCTTATTCCCTGGTATCAGATCAGCGTGAACAGGCCTTTCTGCGCAGCATGGAAAGCCACAATCTCACTGCGGACCGCAATCTGATCGCACAGGGCTATTATGTACCGGAGAGTGCAAAATACCATGTATCACATTTTCTTCAAAACGGAGCAACCGCCATTCTCTGCGGCAGCGATCTCATCGCTTCCGGTGTCATCGCTGAATGTCAGGCGAATGGCTACTCAGTCCCGGACGACGTAAGCGTGACCGGTTTTGATGATCTGCCGATCTCCGCGCAGTTAAACCCACCGCTTACGACCATCCGCCAGGATCGCGCCGAACTCGGAAAATGCGGTTACTATACCCTAAATTCCCTGATGCGCGGCGTATCGATCAGCCGCACGCTGATGCGCCCGCAGCTCATCGCACGTACTTCGACCGGTCAAAACAGCCGCGCACAGTAAATTACGCTTTATGCCCGTTTTCGCTGATTACTCTGCAAAGGTCAGCGCAATATCTCCAACATCTGCGGATATATCGATATCAAAGTCTGCATCCGGTGCGTCCATCCGGGTGCTTTTTCTCACATGTTCCCCGTTTAATGTCGCATTTCCAACATCTGCCTCAAGTGTAACATTATAATCTTTTTCCGCTCCCGCAAGTGACGCATCCACGTCTCCGACATCCGATGTCACATTAAGATCTTTAGTCAGCACCTTCTTTAAGGTCACATTTCCGACATCCGCGTTGATCGTACTGTCACCGAGTCTTGCATTTTCTGCCGTAAAATCCCCGGTATCCAGTTCGCAGAAAAAGTTTTCCGTGATAATTCCGCGTACTGATACATCTCCTACCGATGCTGTAATGTCCACATCATCCAGTTTTGCATCATCCGGCACAGTGACCGTCACCTGCGCTGACCGCATGTATACACCGCCGATCCAGTGTTTAGGATGTTTCTGTGTAATAGTAAGTGTACCATTCTCCAGGGAATACTGGAATGCATCTTTCTCTGCCACCTCATAGGAAATACCATATTCTTTTCCCTGCTGCACCGTAACATCCATGGTATCCGTTTCCACGTTCAGCCCCGAAAAGGCATCCAGTGTCTCTGCCCCATCTGTCATGTTCTGACTTTCATTTAATATTGTATCATGCGCACTTATTGTATCATGCGCACTAAACCAGCCAAACGCATCCACGCCAACGCGCCAGATGATGCAGCCCACCGTGATCAGTGCCAGAATACTTAAATAAATTGCTTTTTTCATTTTCTCTTTCTCCTCTTACTTTTTAATTTCTCTGCATATGATACGCACAATATGACTCATAACTCCTGCAACAGGCCAGATGATCCAGGTAATATACCATGCCATGGTAAGAAAACTCCAGATCAGATACAGGCAGGTGATCGTTGGCCAGTATACAGACATCACTTCTTTTTCCAGACCACTCTCCCCGTTATCCGCTCCCATAGCCTCACCAGCCATCTGCACATGACTGATGTCAAGCAGCGTCTCATAACAATGCTTGCGCTTTGCCCCCATGATAAAGAACATCACACCGACCCCAACCAGGATCAGAAGGATTGCTCCTCCCATATCGTTTAAAAACATGGAGCCATACCAGAAGGAATCAATGACCGCAGCCGGGATCACACTTATAATGCAGCACACCACGCCGAGTGTGATATAAAGTGCATAGGTCGGGCGGAAATTTTCCATCTGCTCTCTCACATACTGCTCTGTTGCAAAGTCAAGCATCAGACCACCCTTTTTCAGATACGCCCATTTGCTCATCCGCACACCATCATAAACGATAAAGCCCACTCCCGCTGCAACCAGAAGGAACAGCATAAGAACACCTGCAGCTTTTGCCCCATCTCCGGCAATCCCGCTTTTTCCGGCAAGCGCGTCAAAAAAGATACATCCAACCGGACTTACAATACAAAACAATACACCCAGTGCAACGCGCACCGAAGACCTTATCTTATCTGAAATAAAATTCTTCACCGTGTCCGTCGGCAATGCTTTCTGTTCTGCGAAATTTCCTTTCTTCAGATAATCACAAATGCCAAGCTCCTCCGCCAGTTCCTCCAGATTTCCAAATTCAGAGATTACAATGCCGGTCGCTTCATTGTCCATTTTTCCTTCCGCGATCAGTTCATTGTATTTATCCTCCATCATCTGCCCCAGTTCCGTTTTCGCCTTCATGACTTCCGGTGTCCTCGGCAGATTCATAAACATATTCTCCAGATAGTTTCTAATTGTTTCCATTCCCGCATTCCTCCCTGATAATGAATTTCTCTATCACATCTTTGGTCAGCACCCATTCCTTACACTTTTCATAATAATAGGTCCTTCCTTTTTCTGTGATCTGATAATACGTCCTTCTTTTTCCGCCGGTCTCATCTCCGTAAAAAGATACGATATAACCATTCTTCTGCATACGCGTAAATGCGGAATAAAGTGTCGTCTCTTTGATGACATATTTTTCTTCCGAAAGATTCCGGATCTTCTTCGAAATCTCATAGCCATAGGATGGTTCCTTTAAAAGCAGATACAGAATGATCGTATCGTTATAACCACGGATAACATCGCTGCTGATCTCTGTCATGTCTCCTCCTTCTTTCTCCTGTCTATGTAATACGTCTGTCGTATTATGTCTGTCGTATTATGTCTGTCGTACTACGTCTGTCGTAATACTACTGATGGAGTAATCATAGCACAACTACTACGACAGGTCAAGTAGTTTTTGAAAAAAAGCCCAACCACATTTCGGTTGGACTTTTCCTGCCATTCTTTTATGATTTTTCTGAATATTATTTATTCAAATATACTTCCATATGCACATATCTTCGGCGGAAGATCCGCTCTGTAATCCGAATCTGCCGGATTTAAGCTGTTTATAACGCAGCCAAAGCTTTTCTCATAACCCGTGGCATGAATGTAATGGTCTCTTCCAAGGTACATCGCCACATGTCCCGGGAAATAAATGAGATCTCCCGGCTTTAAAGCCTCTTTTTCGATCGCCCGGACCGGATAGCCCTCCTTAATCTCAGCATCACGGTAGATTAAGATGCCTGCCATCTGATAGCTCATAAAGGCAAGCCCGGAGCAGTCGATGCCGGATGCTGATTTTCCACCCCAGCGATACTGTGTGCCAAGATATCTTCTGGCATTCAAAACAATCTCTGACCGGAATTTTTCTTCACAGATTCCGGCGTCTTCTGTCTGCTTTACAAAAAAATCCGCATTTTGCTCTTTCCAAAGCCACGCATCGCTGTCTTTTCGTTCCGACAGCGCAACCTGTGGAAGATACCCTTTCGTTCCGTCTGCAAGCTGCACCAGACAGTATCCGTTTACTTTCTCTGTTCCAACATCTGCAAAGCTGCCCCGGCATATGGTTCTTTTTATCTCTCCCTGTACCTTCGGTTCTGCAAGGACATCGGCAAACGCCCGCGTCACCACACAGAGCCTTCGCTGCTTTTCCCGATCTGCCAGTGCTTCACGGTCTGCTTCCAGAAGAGCCTCACGCTTTATATAGCCCCCATAGCCATAATGTGTCACGACTCTGCAGTGATCCGCTTCTGTCTCCAGCACCTTTACCGCCCAGCCCATCAGCAGCTCATCCGCAATACTTTTTTTATCCTCTTCATACAAAAATGCCGATGGCACTTTTACAATTCCATATTCCATGTTAATTTTCCTCATTATATGCCTGATACACTTTCTCTGACATTCTTCCGATCAGTTTTTCCGCCTCATGCCGCATCTGCTCCTCCGGTGCAAACTCCGATACGAACACACCAAAAAAATAGCTTCCTTTCGCAGTGCCAAAAAGTCCTGCATCGTGGATAATATCATCCAGTTCTCCGGACTTGTGCGCCACATAGGAAAAATCTGTGATATAGCGCAGCAGATCACCGTAATCCCGGTTCTTTTTTAAGATCTCCAGTCCGCACGCTGCAAACGGATCTTTTTTTTCGTTATCCCGCAGCCGGCAGATACAGGTGTAAAAATCAGCGAGAGACATATAGTTGTTGCGTCCCGCGCGGACTGCCTCCTCATCCAGCATGCAGCGCTCTGCTCTCGTTTCATTAAGCCCGGTCTTTTCGCAGAAACGGTTAATCCTGTCAAATCCCAGATAGTTCATCAAAACATTGGCCGCCGTATTGTCACTGTTTACGATCATCCAGTAAGCCAGTTCATAAAGCGAACTTTTTGTCTCTCCATATTCATATACGATAGAATCCGGCAGAATATCCGACTGTTTTACCGGAAGTTCCGTTTTAAGTGAAATATTATTTTTCTTCATTTCATCGAAAAGTGCCAGCATGACCGGCACTTTTATCATACTCGCTGATACTGTGCGGTCTTTTTCTCCACATGCAATCGTTTCCCGCCTGCCGTCCATATCCACAAACTGATATGCCACTTTCCCCGGAAATCTGTCACTTTCATTTTTCAGATACTGTTCAAGTTCTGATTGTTTCATTTTGCATTCCCCCTGAAAAAAGCCCCCGGCATTCTTTAAGCAGAATACCGGAGGCCCTTTTTTCTCTATTCCTCTGTATCCTTACTGTACATAACCAAAATAGCAGTTACCACAATAATATACCAGACCGGAATAGTTTGTGTCATCAAACAAATAGGAATTCTGGCTGTGGAATAACGGAATGACCGGCACATCATTTGCCAGAATGCTCTCGCACTTCGCATAATCCTCCCACTGGGCAGCTTCATCCGAAGTTGAAATTGCCGCATTGTAAGCTGCATCGTAGTCTGCATTTGTATAGCCGGAATCTGATACACCCGTTACAAAGGTGTAGAGCATGTTTGAAATATCCGGGTAATCCATGTACCATCCAAAGTAAGCCAGATCATAATCCTGTGACTGTCTCTGTGCATAGAACGCATCTACGGTCTCTACCGTGATGGAATCAATGCCGAGCACATCTTTCCAGTCGCTGATCACTGCTTCTGCAATTTCTTTTTTGTCATCATTGTTTACAATGTAAGTCAAAGACGGGAAGCCTGCGCCGTCTGCATACCCGGCATCTGCAAGAAGCTGTTTTGCCTCCTCACAGTTTGCATCATATGCAGAATCGTCAAACCATGGCTCTACCGTGGTATTAAATTCCACGCCTTCATCATTCGCCAGACCGGACGGTGTATAGGTGGTTGCCAGTTCATCATCCACATCACGGATGCTGATCAGTCTGTCCCTGTCAACTGCAAGCGACAGTGCTTTTCTTACATTGGCATCCTTTAATACCTCCGATCCCTTGTCTCCGACATTTAAGAGCACGCAGTAGGTGTTATAGCCGGATGCAAAATGAAGTCCGTTATCCTTTAAAGATGCTGCCTCCTGCTCCGGATAGGAATTGGAATAGATGATGTCGCCGCTCTGGAATGATGCAAGCATGGTAGAAGTATCGGTCATCAGCTCCCAGTTGATCTTCTTTGCCGTGATCTCATCGGCTGCATAATAGTCATCGCGCGCTTCCATGGTCATTTCTTCCTGATGCGTCCAGTCTGTCATCGTATAAGCGCCATTGTAAACTGCCTTGTCCGGATCGGTCGCATAGGTATCACCATACTGTTCAACGATGTCCTGACGCACCGGATATGCCGAAGGGAACGCCAGCACGCTCGGCAGATAGGAGCAAGGATAGGCAAGCGTTACCACAAGTGTCTTATCGTCAGTTGCCTGTGCATCTGTCACCATATCAAGCAGGCTGCTGTAATCACCTGCGCAGTCCTTCAGATACTGCCATCCATATACGAAATCTCCTGCAGTTACCGGCTGTCCGTCTGACCAGGTAATATCATCTCTCAGGGTAAAGGTGTAGGTAAGTCCGTCATCGCTGACATTGACATCCGATGCCTGTCCAAGCACCACGTCTCCGTTTTTATCAAGTTTATACAGGCCCTCATACAAATGGCGGCATGCCGACAATCCTTCCAGCGTACCGGACTTTGCGGTATCAACCACCATGGAATCCTCGCTTCCGGCACACACCGAAATCTCCTCCGCATCCCCGCCTGCGGTACTGCCAGAAGATGTCTTTGCACTCTCCGTCGTAGTTTCTCCCGCACCTGCCGTACTGTCTGCTGCTCCACCGCAGCCGGTCAGCATAGACGCAAACATTGCCATACATAAAACGGTACTGATCACTTTTCTTTTCATAATTTTTTTCCTCCTTTTAGTTGGTATATATACATAACAAATAATAATTTGTTATTTTTTCATTTTCGGGTCTAATGCATCCCGCAGTCCATCGCCAAACAGATTGAACGCAAGAATGATCAGACTGATGATAAGCGCCGGAAAGATCATACGGTAAGGCGCGGAGCTGATTCCGGAAAGCGCATCGGAAGTTAAAGAACCAAGGCTTGCCATCGGCGCCGACACACCGATCCCGAGAAAGCTTAAAAATGCCTCCGTAAAAATAGCCGACGGGATCTGAAGCATGACCGTTGCGATCAGCTGTCCGACACAGTTCGGTATCAGATGTTCTTTGATCAGGTGCCATTTCCCGGCACCCAGCGCACTTGCCGCCGTCACATATTCCATTTCCTTTAACTGCAGCACCTGTCCGCGGACGATTCGCGCCATGCCGACCCAGTAGAGGCAGCCGTATACAATAAAGATCGCGACAAGTCCGGAGCCCACCTTCTGTAACGGCCGGAAAAACGAAACGGTCGAAACGATATGGTCAAGCGGGTCATCGATAACCAGCTTAATTACAACAATTAACAGAATTTCCGGAACAGAATATATAATATCTACAAATCGCATCATTATAGTGTCGGTCTTTCCACCCACCAGTCCGGAAATTGCACCATAGATCGAGCCGATCACGAGCACGATGATCGCACTCACCACACCGACTGACAGTGAAATACGGCTTCCGATCATGCAGCGCACGAGAAGGTCTCTTCCCAGTCTGTCCGTTCCAAATGGATGTGCCTTACACGGTTTTAAATTTTCTGCTCCACGGATCTGCTCGTCATAGGTGTATGGCATCAGATGTGGACCAACGACCGCAAACAGAAAGATCAGTACGATAATAAAAAGTGCCACCATCGCGATCTTATTTTCTTTCAGCCGTCTCCAGCTTGCTTTCCAGAAACCGACCTCCTCGGTGTTTATCTCCGCATCTGCAAAGAAATCCGGTGCGACTGCCTCATAATCCCCCGGCTCAATTTTCAACTGCATACTCAAAATATTTTTGTTCATTCTAATCCCACTCCCACTTTCTAATTCAGCTTAATCCTCGGGTCGACGATCTGATAGAGAATATCGCAGACGAGATTCATAAAGATTACAAGTGCCGCATAAAAAATTGTCGTTCCCATAATGAGTGTGTAATCTCTGGAGCTGATCGCACTCACAAAGTAACGTCCGAGCCCCGGTACATTAAACACACTCTCCGCCACGAAGCCGCCTGTTAAAATAGAGGCCGTGAGCGGTCCGAGATAAGTGATGATCGGGATCAGGGAGTTTTTCAGTGCATGTACAAAGATCACCACAAATTCGCCCATGCCTTTTGCACGCTCTGTCCGCAGATAATCCTGGTTCAACACCTCAAGAATACTTGCACGCGTCAGACGTATCAGATAGCAGGTCGGATATAACGCCAGTGTAATGATCGGCATCACGCTTCCGCCTGGTTTACTGTATGAGGTCGGAAACAGCTTTAAATGAACCGACAACACCAGCATGAGCACTGCTGCGATCACATATCCCGGTACTGAAATTCCGATCGCTGAAAACACACGCACCACGCCGTCCGGCGCTTTGTCCTTCCAGAGTCCTGCAATACACCCGATCGGCACGCCAAGACAGATTGCCACGATCAGGGCTTTCACGCCAAGTTTGATGGAAACGGCAAAGGATTCCGACACGATCTCCGAAATTGCCCTTCCACGTTGCAGTACATAACTGTTTCCCATATCTCCGTGAAACAGTGCTTTTAAATATTTCGCATACTGTATATACACCGGCTGATCCAGTCCGTATTTCGCTCTTAAAACAGCCTGTGTCTCGGCAGAGGCCTTCTCTGACATAAATGGATCTCCCGGAATCAGATTCATCAGAAAATACGTCAGTGTCACAATGATAAACAGACTGAATACCGCCAGTAATACTCTTTTTATGATCTTTTCAAATACTTCCATCTTACCGCCCCCTTAGTCTTCCTGCCTGTAGCATGCAACAAAATGTCCCGGTTTTCTTTCCTGTAACTTCGGGAATTCCTCTGCACATGCATCCGTCGCATACATACATCTTGTCCGAAACGGACAGCCGGACGGCGGATTGATCGGGGACGGAACCTCTCCGGTCAGTTTTACCCGCTGTCTTTTTTCGCTCGCATCCGGATCTGCGATCGGAACAGCCGAGAGCAGCATCTGCGTATACGGATGCATCGGTTCGCGGTAAAGCTCCTCGCTGTCTGCAAGCTCTACCAGATGCCCCAGATACAGAACGCCAATCCGGTCACTGATATGCTTTACTACCGCAAGATCATGCGCAATAAAAAGATACGTCAGTTGTTTTTCCCTCTGGAGCCGCTCCAGCATATTGATGACCTGCGCCTGAATGGAAACATCAAGTGCGGATACCGGCTCATCGCACACGATAAACTCCGGTGATACCGCAAGCGCCCTGGCAATTCCGATCCTCTGGCGCTGTCCGCCGGAAAATTCATGCGGATAGCGGTTATAAAATTTTTCATTCAATCCGACCATCTTCATCAGTTCGAGGACTTTGCCTTTCCGTTCCTCTCTGGTCTTGCAGAGCCCATGGATATCAAGCGCCTCGCCGATGATATCCGCAACCGTTTTTCTTGGGTCTAAGGACGCATACGGGTCCTGAAATACGATCTGCATTTTTTTTCGGAACTCCTTGCTGTTTGCATCCGTTACCGGTTCACCATGAAAACATATCTCTCCGTCCGTAGGCTTCGGGATCTGTAATATGCATCTGCCGAGCGTTGTCTTGCCGCATCCGCTCTCGCCGACGATTCCAAGCGTCTCTCCTTTTTTTATCTGAAAGCTTACATCATCAACTGCCTTCACATAGACCTTTTTAAACAGACCCTGTTTTATCTCATAATATTTTTTTAAATTCTTAACTTCTAATAATACTTCATTTTCCATGCCGATCACCTGCTCTCTCCATTTGCTTCACACAATTCTTTATAGCACCGGAAGCAGGCAGCCTCATGACCAGGTGCCACTTCCACCTTCGGTGGTTTCTGTTTTGTGCAGATCTTCATCGCATAGCCGCACCGTCTCGCAAACGGACATTCCTCACCAAGGAGCTGCATATCCGGCGGATTTCCCTCAATCGGGATCAACGGTACATTTCTGTCATCCTCGATCTTTGGAATGGATTTTAAAAGTCCTTCCGTATACGGATGCTTCCCGTTATAAAAGATCTGCCGCTTGTCTGCAAGTTCCACGATCTCGCCTGCATACATGACTGCAATCTTGTCACAGATGTCAGACACCACACCCAGATCATGCGTGATAAAGATGATCGACATATTCAGTTTTTCTTTTAATTCCTTTAACAGTTCCACGATCTGTGCCTGGATCGTTACATCAAGCGCTGTAGTCGGCTCGTCAGCAATCAGAAGCTTCGGACTGCAGCTAAGCGCCATCGCGATCATCGCCCTCTGCCGCATACCGCCGGAAAATTCATGGGGATACTGGTCATAACGGCGCTCCGGATCGGGAATGCCGAGTTTGCCAAACATCTCAACGACCTTTTTCCGGGCTTCCTTTTTGTCCATCTTAAAGTGCTGGCGGAGGTTTGCTGCAACCTGTGCACCAACCGTGTAGACGGGGTTCAGGGAAGCCATCGGGTCCTGAAAGACCATGGACACCTTTTCCCGCATCTGGAATTCCTCAGCGCGGTCAAACTTTGTCATGTCCTTCATTTCGCCGCCAAGGTCGTAAAGAACCTTGCCGCCAGTTGCTTTCTCAAGACCCATCAGGGTTTTGCCCAGAGTCGTTTTGCCGCAGCCAGATTCGCCAACCAGACCGAGGGTCTCGCCGTGCTGCACAGTCAGCGAAATGTCATCGACGGCCTTTACCTCGCCGACCTTATGCTTGAAAAAGCCACCGTAAACAGGATAGTATGTTTTCAGGTTTTCAACCTGAATCATCGGAAGTTTGTTCTCTTTCATTTCCGTTCAACTCCTTCCGCATTCACGCAACGGACCATATGCCCATCACCAATGTCCTTGTAGGGCACCAGACCCTTTTTGCAGGCTCCGGTGCAGAAATCGCAGCGACCAGCAAACTCACAGCCCTCGCCCAAGTCACGCGGATTGGGGGTCATGCCGCGAATCGTCTCCAGAGGTTTGGTGCGGTCCATACCAAGCTGCGGAACAGAACGCAGAAGTGCTGCGGTATACGGATGGGTGGGATTGCGGAAAATCTGCTCGATCGTACCGTACTCTACCACACGGCCCATGTACATAACGGCAACTTCGTCAGCCATTTCTGCAACCAGACCCATGTTGTGAGTGATCAGGATGATGGACTTGCCATCCTCCACCTGAAGTTTCTTCATCAGCTCCATGATCTGCGCCTGAATGGTAACATCCAGTGCAGTGGTAGGCTCG
>OIZA01000589.1_pt1 | contig 17344 bp, 17 predicted proteins | sample 1588381 | NCBI WGS metagenome assembly OIZA01 (sample SAMN03283277) | human gut metagenome | biome: human-associated habitat; material: feces | host: Homo sapiens | place: Peru | collected 2012 | reverse complement strand
AAAGCGAGGTTGCCACAAAATTCACCCCGCCGGTCGACGGGTCCTTTACCATAACACCCTTACCGGAAGAATCTTCTGCCTTTGCAAAATATTCTTTCGGAACTTTATAGAATTCTTTTTCAGTAATGGAACTGTTTGGTATCTTAAGTCCGCTCTCTTTATTCAGTAACAGCTCGATCTCAATAAAACGTTCCTGTACATAACGCACCATGGAATTATTGAGCTTCAAAACCAGATAACAGCCGTCTGAAATCTGCCGCTCCTCAAAATTCACCCACAGCTTTCTTCCATCTTCCGTAAATGCTATCTGCACCGCAGATTCGTCTGCAAGCCGTTCATAAACGTCCAGCGTAACCGGGACAACGATATACCAGGTTTCATCCGTTACCAGCTTGTACACCGGATCACCTGCGGAGACCTTATCCTTCATTTTCAGATTGTTTTTGTTATAGTCAAGTTCATTCAACATATCCGGACTAAAGGTGTCCGGCGTGACACTCTCATATCCGTCCGTATAATAGGAGACAATCCCAGGAACCTGCGCATAGCCAAGATGAAAGGTATTGTTGGCCTGGGCATAGGCTGTATAATCGCCGATCGCATCCAGCGCATCCAGATTCAATGCTTCCATGATCTGAGCATCTACATTTTCTTTAAATGCGTATACATTATAAAAGGAATTGTCATCATATGATTTGTGGAACTCGTCAACGACTTCACCGATCTCATTCAAACTGGATTTGGACAGTTCGCTCTGCCCGGCGGATGCTGTACGGATCTGCTCCGCCACATTTCCGGTCTCATCAATGGAATAAACGAGGGTATTATAGCTTGCTTTGCGGGAATCTTTTAAATAATAGTTGACATATCCGGCAGTATCTGCATAAACTACAGATTCACTCCGCAGTGCCAGTCCGTTGTAGGTATTATTTTCTGCGATCGTTCCCTGCTCAACTTCATACACAGATATATGTGTTTTTGTAAAATAACTGAATATATTAAAAAGAATATATATGAAAATAATGACAAAAATCACAACACCGATATTTAAACTGAACGGTTTTTTATAATTTACGATTTTTTTATTCTTTGACAAAACAATACCGCCTTTATCATGAACTCTTGTCCCATTTTAGCATTTTCCAAATTAGAATACAATGCTTTTCCCATGTATGATTTAGGAAAAGTGTGACATACTATCCCAAAAGGAGGATACACTTATGAGTTCAAAAGGATTAGATTATACGTTACTTACCTTTGTGCTTGTCGGCGCCGTCAACTGGGGATTGATCGGATTTTTCCGTTTTGATCTGGTTGCGTTCCTGTTTGGAAATATGTCATGGCTTTCCCGCATTGTCTATGGGATCGTCGGCATAAGCGGCTTATATCTGCTCAGTGCCTACGGGCGCATCCGTGCAGTAAACGAAGCATAACCGGTAAAAAAGGTGTCTTAGGCAGATTGCTTAAGACACCTTGCTTTATCCGAATGCATTAGAGAGAAAGAATCAGCTTTGCCCGTGCACACTCCGGCAATTCCCGTTCATCCTTTGATACACTTAAAATAAATTTCACCGAAAAAGTTTCACTGATGACATCCAGCTTTTTGATCGCATGCGTCATCTCATCATCCTTCATGGATGAAATGGTAAGGAAACTGTCAAGATACATTTCTTCTATATCACGGTTCTGAGAAATGATTCCACAGAGAAATCCCATAAATTCATCACAATTTGAGATCGGATACTCTGCCACATCGATCAGTCGGATCTTATTATCCAGTTCATACATGTGTTTTGGGCTCTTGTCCAGATATACGATGCTGCCCTTTGCGGACTTTACAGAATGATTTACCTTATCCAGTAAATGTTTTGTTTTTCCTTTTCCTTTTTCTCCGGCGATAATTTCAATCATTGGTATCTCCTCCCCACATTTGTGCTTTCGTTATGTATCATATAATGAAAATGCATCTGTTTCATACAGGTCATATTATAGTATAAGCTGTCTGGAAATACAACGGTCAATTCCCGTACTGTCTTAACATCTCATTCATCAGAAGATATAAGTTATCCCGGCAATCCGCTTTTAATACAATAGAGATCAGATTCTGACCGGCCGTATTCTGACTTAACAGTACCAGACAGTATCCGGCTTCTCCTGTGGTTCCGGTCTTTCCGCCAAGTACCGTGATCCCGTCAGGCGCTGTCTCTGTGCCGGCAAGATACTTGTTTGTGGAAGTCCAGTCCTGTGAAACCGGATTTCCAGCCACGTCCGTATAATTTGCGGTATAATCGGTAGTTTTTAAGATTTCAAGGAACGTTTCATTTTGTATGGCAGCATTAAATATCAGATAGAGATCATACACGGTCGTATAATGGTCGTCATCCGGTAGACCGTTCGGGTTTACAAAATGGCTTCCGGTTGCGCCAAGTGACGCTGCTGCCGTATTCATAAGGCCGGCAAAGGTATCTGTATCTCCGGAAATATGTTCCGCGATCGCAACCGCCGCATCATTGCCGCTTCGCATCATAAGTCCATAGAGAAGATCTCGCAGAGTGATCTGATCTCCCGCCTTCAATCCGCAGACAGAAGAATCACTTGCCATATTTGCCGCATTCTGACTGACCGTCACAACATCATCGAGATTGCCATACTGCAGTGCCAGATAACAGGTAAGTATTTTCGTTGTACTGGCCGGATAAAGCTTTTCATATATATTTTTTGCATAAGGAATAGTGCCTGTTGCAGTGTTAAACAGCCCGGCACCTTCACATACCTGCTCATCCGTATTTTCAAGTCCGGTGTTTTCGATGCCTCCCACGCACAGATCAGTTGCAAAATAAGACTGAGTACCTCTTTCACCAGTTGAGATCAGCGCATCCGCCGTCGCAGTGCTGTAGACCGGATAAGGATTTTTAATTACCGCTGCTTTACTGCCGCAGCCCGAAGCAGTAAGCAGTGCAGCCGTCAAAAGTCCGCAAAGGACATATTTACTTATACATTTCACGCCACTCTAAATCTCCTCTGTCTAATGACTTGATCAGAAGTTCTGCCGTAGCGAGATTAGTCGCAAGCGGAATGTTGTGGACGTCACAAAGGCGTACAACGCTGTTTACATCCGGTTCATGGGACTTCGGTGTCAGCGGATCGCGCAAAAAGATCACCAGATCGATCTCATTGTGCTCGATCTGGGCGCCCAGCTGCTGTGCGCCGCCAAGATGTCCAGCCAGATATTTATGAACGTTTAAGTTTGCAACCTCCTCGATCAGTCTTCCGGTCGTTCCGGTTGCGAACAGTTCGTTTTTACATAAAATACCGCGATATGCGATACAGAAATTCTGCATCAGTTTTTTCTTTGAATCATGTGCAATCAAGCCTATATTCATGATGTGTTTCCCCCATTCAATATTTTTTCGGTTGAAGCCCGACATTTAAGACCAGTCCAATGCCGATATATAAGGTAGTTAACGACGTCAGACCATAGCTGACGAACGGAAGCGGCAAACCGGTATTCGGCATCAACCCTGTGACCACACAAATATTTACAAATGCCTGAAATCCGATCAGGGATGCCATTCCGCAGGCAATCAGCCGTCCTGACAGATCTTTTGCCTTTCTTGCGATCAGAATACATTCAATAACGATCAAAAACAAAAGAATCACGATAAGCGCCGCTCCTACAAATCCAAGCTCCTCTCCAGCTACCGCAAAGATAAAATCAGTCTGCGGTTCGGAAATAAAATTGCCGTTTTTTACAGACGCTATATCATTGTTGTTAAGTCCCTTGCCCCAGAGTCTTCCGGAGCCGATCGCCATGATCGAGTTCTGCTGCTGGTAGGCATCGTCCGCATAGGCTTTTGGATTCAGCCATGCCATGATCCGCTTATACTGGTATTCATCCAATATCTTCTGCCCCGGCTGAAGGATCAGGCTTAAAAATATGATCGCAGACGGAACAGAAACCGCAAGGACTCCCAATACTATTTTATAACTTAATCCAGCAATAAACAAGAGGGATACAAAAATTAATGCCGTTACGATCGTTGTGGAAAGATCCGGCTGCTTCAAAACAAGAATCAGCGGAACTCCGACCAGAACAAAAGAAGCAAACAGCACTTTTATGGTATTGAGCGTCTCCTGGTATTTCATAAAAAAATACGCAAAAAACAGAATGATAATAATTTTTGACAGCTCGGACGGCTGAAAACGTATCCCTGCAATTGATACCCAGCGGGTCGCTCCATTTGCATCACTGCCCATTACCTCTACCAGCGCCAGAAGCGCAATATTCAAAAAATAGAACAGCCAGCTGAAACGCAGGATAAAACTGTAATCTACAAGAGATACAAATGCCATAACCGCAAGGCCCAAAAACAGCCCGAGGATCTGTGTCTTTTGTACCGAAGCCTTTGCACTGCCAATCACCAGAATACCGATCACCGACAATGTCAGTACATAAAATACCAGGCGAAAATGATAATTTCTTATACTATATTGTTTTAACATCGCAATTTCCTAATCATAGTCCGGTTAGTTTCCGGAATGTTTTAAATCCTTGATCGGGATGTTGGCGTAAAGTGCCGGAACACTGCCGTTGTTTCCATCCGATTCTGTCTGGGTGATCTGAATATCAAGCCCTTCCGCATCTATTTCCATATATTTGGAAATGACCTGGATAATATCATTTTTGATCATTTCCATGACATCCGGAGAACAGTCTGCACGGTCTGAAATAAGAAGCAGCTTCAGACGGTCTTTTGCAACGTCACCGGAACTCTTTTTCTTAAAGAAATCCATGAATCCCATGTTTGTTCCCCCTTAATTTTTCTTAAATAAACCTACGAATTTTGTCCAGACACCATTCTTGGATTCCAGATCCAGAAGCGGAACATCCTCCCCCATAATGCGGTGGCAGATATTTTCATAGGCCTGTCCTGCCAGTGAATTGTGGTTTCCGACGAGCGGCTCACCCTGGTTCGTGGAGATGACGATCTGCTCATCATCCGGCACTGCACCGATCAGGTCAATAGCAAGGATCTCCTGTACATCTTCGATCGACATCATGTCTCCGCGTTTTACCATGTCCATACGCAGACGGTTTACGATAAGTTCCGTCTTTTTAATCTCATGCGCCTCTAAGAGTCCAATAATGCGGTCTGCATCACGGATTGCAGATACTTCCGGTGTTGTAACGATAAGTGCGCGGTCTGCCCCGGCGATCGCATTCTGGAATCCCTGTTCGATTCCTGCCGGACAGTCAAGCAGTATGTAGTCAAATTCTTCACGCAGCTCGTCCACCAGTTTTTTCATCTGCTCCGGATTTACGGATGTTTTGTCTCTGGTCTGCGCAGACGGAAGCAAAAAGAGGTTCGGATATTTTTTATCCTTGATCAGTGCCTGCTTAATACGGCAGTTGCCCTCTACAACATCTACCAGATTATACACGATACGGTTTTCCAGTCCCATGACCACGTCAAGATTACGAAGTCCGATATCGGTATCGATCAGTACAACTTTTTTGTTTAACTGCGCAAGACCGGTACCCACATTCGCAGTAGTAGTTGTTTTTCCTACGCCGCCTTTTCCTGATGTAATAACAATTACTTCACTCATTGAAATATCCTCCTGAATTTTCATTTCTTTCTATGATGATTTTATATGCTGTTTAATAACCCCTTGGTAATGGGTTCAATTAAAATATTTCCGTCGGAAACCAGTGCGATCTGCGGGTCCATGGCCCGCTTGCGATTCCTGATCGCTTCCCATGGCCCGCGGTCTGCACTTCTGCCAATAACGCTTCCGATCTTGATCTGCACCGGGTCCATATCAAGTGCCGTGACAAAACAACTTTCGTCACCTGCTGCTCCTGCATAGGCATTTCCTTTTAAAGAGCCCAGTATCACAATATTTCCCTTTGCAATGATCTTAGCGCCCGGATTTACATCTCCGATAATGACAATACTGGTATCACATTTTAATACCTGTCCGGAACGGAGTGTCCCCTTATAAAATTCTCCGGTATTATCCGCGACATCCTGATAATAGCTGTCAATTTTTTCCTTATACATCTGCTCGCGCATCTCGTCCTGATCTACAATGCAGATCACATGAATGGATGTATTTTTTGTGATCAGATCCAATATGGAAAATTCTTCTTCCTGTGAAAGCTTACGTCCTTCGAAGGAAATTGCAATACTTGCATTCTTAAAAAACTTTTCAGATTCCCGGAACTTATCAAGGATTGCCTCTTCTAACTGATCAAAGGGCATATCCGCATCCAGGATCAGATTGATTCCATATCGGTTACTTTTTAAAATTACCGGTTGCGACATTTCCTAAAGCCTTCCTTTCTTAATCACCAAAACCGTTTGCGGTATCGCTCACGGCCATTGCCTGACCATTTAATAATGTTTGTTCGTCCGCCACATGGAAGTAGTACGCAAGCACCTTTGCAGACAGATCCGCTGCATTGCTTGAAGTATAACCATATGCGATCCTTGTTGCAACGGACACCTGCGGATCTTCATACGGTGCATAGCCGACGAACAGGGCATGGTTTGGTCTGGTAAGTATCTGCTGGGCGGTACCGGTCTTTCCGGCTACCGCAATCGGCATTCCGTCAAATTCCTTATGACTTTCCACCACCATGCGCATACCGGAATGAATGGCATCCCAGGTGGACTGGCTAATACCGTCCATCTGATTTTTTACTGTCGGCTGGTATGACTCAATCAGATTCCCATCTGAATCCGTCACTTTGCTTAATAAAGTATAATTATATACCGTTCCGGAATTTGCCACAGCAGTCACATACCGGGCCAGCTCCGTTGTGGTATAGTTGTTATCACTCTGTCCGATTGCCGCAAGGATCGGAACCTTGGTTGCGATCTGCGGTTTATTCTCCGGAATCTCAATGCCGGTCGTGTCACCGAGTCCGTACATCTCTGCATATTTTTGAATTGCCGAAATACCCTTCGACTCATTATAGGTATCACCGCTGCTGCTCAACCGATATCCCACCTCGTAGAAGAAATAGTTACAGGAGTCCCGGATTGCCTCTGATACGTTAATAAGGCCGTGATTGCTTGGATATACCCAGCACTTCGGGCTTGGCGTAACCTTGGTAAACTGTCCTTCATCCAGGATCTGTTCGGTTGGTGAAGACAAAACTCCTTCCGTCAGGCCTGCCGTCGCCGTCACCATCTTAAACGTGGAACCCGGTGCAGTTCTCTGCTGTGTCGCATTATTATAAAGCGGCAGGGAAAGATCTTCGTTCAGTGCTGCATAATATGCAGAATCCACAGTATTGGCAAGCCGGTTATTGTCATAGCCCGGATACGTCACGCAAGCCAGAAGGTCGCCGGTTTTTGTGTCCGTGATAACACAGGAGCCGGTGCATGGATCCAGTGCGAGCTGCGCCGGTGTGATCTCAAGATCCTGAATCTTGCTTCGCAGGAAATCAAACGCACTGACATTTCCTCTTGAAAGTGCCGCCACCTGTCCCTCATCATAAGAAAGTATTCCCTGATCATAGAGGATCAGACAAAGCTGTGTGCCGCTGACCGCATCATCATGTATCATATATTTATAGATCTTTTTTGAAAAGCCACGATCTGTTTTCAAAGTTTCCTGAATATAGCTGACCAGTGCATCATATATTTCAGAAGAATCGGAATACTTCTCATCAACTGCAAATTTCGTAATATCGATCCAGTTGCTTTCAATCGCATGATACAGGTAATCTTTCAGGCTGATCGTATTATTTTTCCATGCGGTATAAATTTCATCGCCAGTATCAATGTTGTCTGAAACCAGGACTGCATTTGTGGAAAGCATGGTTACAATGTAGCTTAAATATGCCTGTGTCTCCTCGTCCAGATCTTTGTATGCGGCCGGTTTGTCTGATGCAAGCTGTGCCTGAACCGCTGAAAGCACCTGATCCTGTCTGGTGAGGAATTTCTGATACACCGTTTTTTCAGTCGAAGTCGCATTGTCTTCCGCAAATGCGTCAATATTGATGACATTATTGTTGATCAATGCAAAGTATACATCATAAATTGGTATTTTTATGTCGGAAGCTGTACTGTTTTCCGAAGCAACATAATCTTTTGCGTTAATGATCTTGGAATAGACGATTCCTGCGATCTCCTGCTCTAAAAGATCATATACCGCTTCCTGCAGATTTTTGTCAATAGAGAGGTACACATCATGTCCTGCAGTCGGGCTGACTGTGTCCGTAGTCTCCACAACTTTACCGAGATTGTCTACATAGACCGTTTCATAGCCTTTTGTTCCCTGAAGCTGCAGATCCATAACCTGCTCAATCCCGGATTTTCCAACCACATCCGTTTTTGTATAATTGTCACTTTCTTCCGAAAGACTGTTATATTCTTCTTCGGAAATCTTACCGGTATATCCGATGATGTGGGAAAAATATTCACTGTCCACATATTTGCGCACCGTATCTTCCGCAATCTCCATTCCCTGCAGACTGGTTGAATTTTCGCTCACATATGCAACTGTTTCATCACTCACATCTGTTGCGATAGTTGTTGCAATATATTTCTGGTAACTGTTTTCGGACATGGCATAGCGAATGACCAGAATCCGGTACAGATCCGTTTGTGCATAAGTATCCTCTGACAGATCAAACCCTTTTTCCCTGCAAAGGTAGGCAACGACCTGATCCGGTGTTGCCTCCGCCTCGTTATAGCCCAGTTTTTTGTTGTATTTAAGTTCACTCGTCTTATTGTGTCCGTAGACATCTGCCAGAAAACGAAGCAGCGTCTTTCCCTCCACCGTAAAGGAATAGGTTCCGTCATCATTCAACGCAATGTCAAAGTCATTCTGGATCAGATCACTGTTCTTATCTAGCACTTTTAAAACCGATGCAATTTCTTCATTGATCGATCGGTTTTTTTCCTTTAAAGAATCATAACTCCCGTTATCTTCAATTGTTACCGAGTATGCAAGCTCGTTATATGCCAGAAGTTCTCCGTTTCGATCATAGATGTTTCCCCTCGTACTCGGAAGAACTTTTTCTCTTTTGATTTTCAGCGTATAGTTCTGCTGATATTCCTCTCCGTTTATGATCTGCAGTGAGAACAGGCGTTCAAGCAAAATGACAGACAGCAGGATCATAACTGCCGCAAGAACGAAAAGTCTCGACTTGAAGAAATTTTTCAAAAATTCTTTCAGATTCTCAAACAAACTTTGCCTCACTCCTTTTTTCAGATTTTTCCAGCCACTGATTGATCTTTAAGATGACCATATACAATACGATCGTGACAAGAAGCGTATAAACAAGTTCCGGCACCATCAGATGCAGGAAGTAATATCCGAAATCAAACTGCTTCCGGAACAGAAACCGGAAAAAATAAATACAAAGATTACATGCCAGATCACTTCCCGATATCAAAAGCATCGGCAGCTTGATATCTTCCGGGAAAAATATGGAACGGAAAAATCCATTCACATATCCCACATACATATAAAGCAGCGCATAAAAGCCAAGAACATCTCCAAAAAACAGATCGATCAGAAGCCCGGAAAAAAAGCCGATAAAAAGCCCCTCCTTCTTTCCGCGCATAAACCCGAAAGAGGAAACTGCCACGATCAGCAGATTCGGCGATATGGACGCAAATGAAAGCGCCTTAAAGACCGTTGTCTGCAATAAAAAGCAAATCATAATGATTACTGTCACAACTACCTTACGTTTCATAAATTACCTCTTGCCATAACTTCTTTTACTGACCGGAAAGTTCTCCCGAGACATCTTCCTTTTTATCCAGGATCACCAGAACTTCCTGAATGTGTTCAAAATCAACGACAGGAGTAATGGTTCCTGATTTCGTGAGATTATTGGAATCCACCGAGACATCCTTGATATATCCGATCAGAATTCCCTGTAAATATTTGTCACTGATATAAGAAGTGACGATCTGGTCTCCCACCTGCACCTGATCATCGGTATCCTTCAGATCACTTAATTCAATTTCCTGGTTTTCATTCATCATCTGGAGATTCCCGCGGATAATACAGTTATCCGAGGTTGAAAGATCCATTCCACTGACACTGCTCGTATCATCAATAATAGATTTTACCTTTGCATAATTTGGCGCAACTTCAGTCACAATACCGACCAGCCCGCTTCCGGCGATCACGTTCATGTCCTTTTCGATGCCATCTTTTGAGCCTTTGTCAATGATAAAGGTATTGAACCAGTTTCCGGAGTCTTTGCCGATCACATTTGCAGCAACTTTTTTATAGCCCGGATATTTGTCATCCAGCTCAAGCAGCGCCCGGTAATTATCCAGATCGTACTGTTCCAGCTTGATCGTATTTAATTCTGCTGTCAGTTCATCGACCTGCGCCTGCAGTTCTTCATTTTTCTGCATGACGTCATTCAGATTTTTCAGATTGTCTGCCTTTTCCGACATCCACCCGCCGACCGCATTGATTCCCTTCTGCATCGGTACAAACACATATCCGGCAACCGCATTCAGCGGACCGCCGGACAGATTAAATGTAAAACTAAGGAACATAACGGTGACGCACAGTACGGTCATGCCAAGCAGAATATATTTTGTCGGTAATGTAAATTGTGGTTTGCGTTTTATGCGTCTCATGTTTTACCTCTATTATTTATAGTTCTTGGTTTTTAAACTAAATGCGAGATGCTTGTACTTTTCATCGGAAACAATCTTTACAAGCCCTCTTACCACACTCTCTTCCGGTTCATCACAGCGGTTCACACGGATATTGGTGATCTGGGTGAACAGATCGTCCAGCTGGCTGATCTGGGAAGCACCTCCGGTAATATAAATACCGGAATGGATAATGTCTTTTGCAAGTTCCGGCGGAGTTTTTTCCAGAATCATTTTTATGGAATTGCAGATGGAACTCAAGTTGTCCTTGATTGCTTCATATACGATCTGCGCTGAGATCTCCATCTCGATCGGAAGCCCGCTCACGACATCCCTTCCGACGATGACCATCGTATCATTGCTTCCGGCAACACCGGCACCAAGTTCTTCTTTCAGCTGCTTTGCTGTTTTCTGGCCGATGACCAGATTGAAATTCTTTTTAATGTAGCTGATGATGGATTCATCAAGACGGTTTCCGCCAAAATGCAAAAGATCACTGAGTACCAGTCCGCCAAGGGAGATCACGGAAATTTCTGTTGTATCTGCCCCGATATCAACGACCATAATACCAGTCGGCTCGTTGACATCCAGACCGAGTCCCACTGCATCCGCGATCGGCTTTTCACACAGCAGTACATTCTTCGGTTTCATTTTGCTCTTAAAGAACATATCAAAGAAGGCTTTCTTCTCAACCTCGGTAATATCTGTCGGTACTGCAACAATATATTCCGCACCATGCGTTTTTCCCTTTGCATTTTTCTCAATAAATTCAAAGATCATGGTCTGCATGTTGTTGAAATCCGCAATCACACCGTTTACGATCGGGAATGTGACATTGATGGATTCCGGTGCCTTCTCATACATGGCATATGCCGCATCTCCGTAAGCATACATCTGGTTTTTATTGATGATCGCGATGGTATTTTTTTCATTTAAGACTTTTCCGGTCGCCTTGCAGTATACCTTTAAATTGCAGGTTCCCAAATCAATTCCATAAACATTGTTATTCATAATAATTCTGCTCCCTTCAGACTTGTCTGATAAGTCCTTCCTCTCTAAAGCTGTAATATCTGTTATCACCAATGATAATGTGATCGGATAAACGGATTCCGAGCAGCGTTCCGCACAGGCGGACACGTTCTGTAACCTCCTCATCCTGCTTGCTTGGCAACGGCGAGCCGCTCGGATGATTGTGCAACAGAATGATCTGTACTGCCCCATGCTTTAAGGCGGCAAGAAAAACCTCCCGTGGCGAAATGAGGGAGGCATTCACCGTTCCTATGGATAATACCTCATCCCCGATCAGGGCACACTTGGCATCAAACATACAGATTAACAGTTTTTCCTTTGGCTCATGCCGCAGCTGTTCCATATAATAATCGGCCACGGATGCAGCATCGGTAAGCTTTATTCGATTCTGTCTGTCTGTTTTTGCCAGACGTTTGGACAGCTCAGCCATGCATTTTAGCTGAACAGCCTTCACGTTCCCGATTCCCGGGATCTCCATCAGCTCCTGCCTGTTCATCCGGTACAGATTCAAGATACCGCCTTTTTCGTAATTTAAGATCTCCCGGGCAAGTGTCACAGAAGAAGTCCCCTTCGTGCCGGTGCGCAGAAGAACAGCGATCAGTTCTGCGTCTGACAGAACCTCTGCCCCGTATCTGCTGCATTTCTCATAAGGCTTCTCGGTTTCCGGTAAATTTTTCATCATTGTGTCTGGATACATAATGTCCTTTCTGCTCTCTCTTTGGCATGAAAGGCATATTTATAATATTAACACAACAAATCTTTATTAACAAGATTCTGTTCATAAAGTTTTTGTAAAGACATCAAAATACCAAGTTTTGCATGATACCAGGTGAGTCCACCCTGAAAATATACTGCATACGGCGGTTTGAGCGGTCCATCCGCGCTCAGTTCAATGGAAGATCCCTGCACAAAAGCGCCCGCAGCCATGATCACTTTGCTGTCATAGCCAGGCATATCCCACGGTTCTGGTGTAACATAGCTGTCCACCGGTGCTGCTGCCTGGATGCCCTCGCAGAATGCGATCAGTCCTTCCGGAGAATTTAATGTGACTGCCTGTATGATGTCATGTCGGCTTTCAGTTCCGTTCGGGATAACCGGAAAGCCCAGGCGCTCATAAATATTCGCGGCAAAAATTGCCCCTTTCAGTGCGCCGCCAACGACCGTCGGTGCCTGGAAAAATCCCTGATAGAAGGACTGGATCACGCCAAGCGATGCGCCGACCTCTTTTCCGAGTCCCGGTGAAGTCAGGCGATATGCCGCGTTCTCCACGCACTCTTTTTTCCCGACAATATAGCCGCCGATCGGTGCCAGCCCGCCGCCCGGATTTTTGATCAGGGAGCCGACCATCATATCCGCGCCAACTTCAAGCGGCTCTTTTTCCTCAACGAATTCTCCGTAACAGTTATCCACCATACAGATCACCTCCGGCTTAATGCCTTTGATAAAGGCGATCAGTTCTCCGATCCTTGCAACCGAGAGTGTCGGTCTGGTCTGATAGCCTTTGGAACGCTGAATCGTCACAAGCCTTGTCTTTTCATTTAGCGCAGCTTTGATCCCTTCATAGTCAAAACCGCCGTCAGGAAGCAGATCTACCTGTTTGTAGGTGACTCCATATTCCGCAAGTGATCCCCTGGACGGGCGGATACCGATCACTTCTTCTAAGGTGTCATACGGTTTTCCAACCGGAGAAAGCAGTTCGTCGCCCGGTCTTAAATTGGACATAAGCGCAAGTGCAAGCGCATGTGTTCCGCAGGTGATCTGCGGACGTACCAATGCGTCTTCTCCGTGAAAGCAGTCCGCATAGACCTGCTCTAACGTATCCCGGCCAAGATCACTGTACCCGTAACCGGTCGACATATTAAAGCATTCCGCACTCACTCTGTTTTTCTGCATGGCACGGATCACTTTCATCTGATTGTATTCCACTGTGGCATCGATCGCATCGAAGCGCTCTTTCAAAGAATCCTCGATCTTCTTTCCGAAGGCATAGACTTCCTTTGAAATTCCAAGTGATTCATACTGTTTTTCCAATAACTGTTCGTTCATTTTATCCCTCTTAACTAATAATTTGTTTTTCCTGTAAGATCTGTTTCATATATGTTAAGATCTTTTGATCATCATAAGCAAAATCCGGTTTGTTGAGCCATATGACATCCGGTTCCCGTTTGAACCAGGTAAGCTGTCTTTTGGCAAAATGTCTGGTATCCCGTTTTAAAATGTAAACAGCTTCTTCATAGGAGATCTCTCCATCCAGATAACTCAGGATCTCCTTATAACCGAGCCCCTGCATGGAAACCAGTTCTTTTCCGTAGCCCATTTCTTTCAAATGCGCGACTTCATCTACCAGCCCCCGCTCTAACATGATATCAACGCGCCTTTCGATTTTTTCGTAAATTTTCGCCCGGTCATCATTTAAAACAAAATATGCGAAATTATATGGTGACTGCTTTTGTCGTTCTTTCTCATTATGCTCGGAGATCCTCTCTCCGGACAGATGGTAATATTCCAGTGCACGGATAACACGTTTTTTGTTATTCGCATGTATTTTCTGCGCTGCTTTTTCGTCCACCTGTTTTAACATGTCATGTAAAAAAGCGCATCCTTTTTGCTCCGCCAGTCTTTCAAGCTCCCGGCGGTACACTTCATCGCATTCCTGCTCGGAAAAATCAATGTCTTTTAATATTGCCTGGATATAAAAGCCGGTTCCTCCGACCAAGATCGGGATCTGGCCTTTTTTATAGATCTCTTCGATATACTTTTTCGCATAAGTCTGGAATTTTACCACATGAAATTCTTCATCGGGCAGGAATTCATCCACCAGATAATGATCAATCCCCTGCATTTCTTCTCTGATGATCTTTGCCGAGCCGATATCCATATAGCGGTATACCTGAATGGAATCCGCAGAGATTACGGCGCCGCCGATCTCTTTTGCCAGTTCAATGGACAATTCGCTTTTTCCGACTGCCGTAGGACCGGCAAGTACAATCAATGGTCGTTTCATTCTCTATCTTTTCCTAAATAATACGTTTGAATTTTTTTTCGATCTCATATTTGGTCATAGAAATGATCGTTGGTCTGCCGTGCGGGCAGTTGTATGGATTTTCCAGCTTCATGAGATCATCAAAAAGCTGTTCCATCTCTTCTTTTGTGATCTTCTGATTGCCCTTGATCGCCGCTTTGCAGGACATTGTCGCAACCCGGTGCAGAATAATGTCCGGTGTCAGCTTTCCGCTCACCTTTTCCAGGTCTCCGAGCATTTCCATAAAAAGCTGCTTTACATCCACGCCGAAAATATTTGCAGGCACAGCACATACAGCATACTCTCTTCCGCCAAAATGTTCAACCGCATATCCCAGTTTTTCAAACTCATTTAAATATTTCTTAAGAATTTCCTCTTCCTGCATGGTCAGTGACAAAATCGCAGGCGGACTTAACTGCTGTGAGGAAAATTCCTTTGTCTTTAAGGTCGCCATCGTTTTTTCATACAGCACCTTTTCGTGTGCTGCATGCTGGTCGATGATAAAAAGCTTATCCTCAAATTCAATCAGCCAGTAGGTATCAAAAAGCTGTCCAATGATCTTGCGTCTGGCTTTTGTATCCTCCTGTAAGAACTGCGCACCGTAGGTAATATCCTCTGCAAGTGTCATCTGATGCGCTGCCGTTTCTTTTTCCTGTGGTTTTGTGTCCGGCTCAGGCTGTGCTGCAGGCTTGCTGTCCGGTGTCTTTTGCTGTGGCTGCGCGAGAAAAGCCTGTGATGCAGCAGGAGGATGTGGCAGGGCCTGTGTCTTCGGCGCAGCCGGGTTTTGCGGTGCAACTTCAGTCTGTGGCGTAGCCGGCCGCGCTGCTGGTACTGACGGTGTGACCGGTTCCGGACGCTTTGGCATACGGTTCTTTTCAAATGGTTCCGGTGCATGCTGCAGCACAACCGGTTTTGCCGCAGGCTTTTCTTCTGTAACAGGTACTTTCGGGATCAGATCTCTGTGATACAGCGCCTGTTCGAGTGTTTTTCGCAGGCAGTCGTAAACCGCCTCCCCGTTTTGAAACCGCAGTTCCATTTTTGCGGGATGCACATTGACATCCAATAGCTGCCCGTCCATCTCAAGATACAGTACCGTAAACGGATACTGGTGCAGCATCATAAAGTTTTTATAGGCATCCTCAATACTTTTTGCGATCAGACGGCTTTTGATATATCTTCCATTGATAAAATAATTTTCAAAGTTCCGGTTTCCACGTGTGACTGCAGGCTTTCCGACAAAACCGCGGATCGAAAGCTCCTCATTGCCACCGTTGATCTCCATTAATGCCGCCGTAATATCCCGTCCATAGATATGATAGATGATCTCCTTGATATTGCCGTTTCCGGAGGTCTGAAGCTTTGTCTGATTATTCGCAATAAATTTGAAGGCAACATATGGATGGGAAAGTGCCATACGTTCCATCAGATCGCTGATATAAGAGCCCTCGGTCTGTGCTGTCTTTAAAAACTTTCTGCGTGCAGGTGTGTTATAAAAAATATTGCGAACTAAAAATGTAGTTCCATCCGGCGCTCCAATCTCCTCTGCCGACTTTTCCTTTGAGCCTTCAATCATATAGCGCACACCCATAAGCGCTCCGACGGGTTTCGTGATCAGTTCGACCTGTGCAACTGCGGCGATACTCGATAATGCCTCACCTCGGAATCCGAGTGAGGATACCGTAAGCAGGTCTTCCACCGAACGGATCTTGCTGGTAGAATGGCGCAGAAACGCAAGCGGTATCTGATCTTTTTCAATACCGCATCCATTATCGGTGATACGGATAAAGCTGATGCCGCCGTCTTTGATCTCCACCGTGATCACATTTGCTCCGGCATCCAGGGCATTCTCGACTAATTCCTTGACCACGGAAGACGGGCGTTCGATCACCTCTCCGGCTGCAATCTTGTCAATGGTCTCCTGCGTGAGCAGTTCAATTTTAGGCATCACCTTTCCCTCCTTTTACCAGCGGTTCTTTATCTTATGCTGTAATTCATACAATTTGTTAAGTGCATCGATCGGTGTCAGATTACCAAGATCAAGATTCTTTAATTCTTCTAAAATATCATCGTCTTTCACCGTGTCAAACAGCGAGATCTGTTCTAAATCCACTTCGTCTAACTTTGTTTTTTTCTTTTTTTACAATTTTATTATCTTCTAATTTTAATCCTAGTACGTCAAGAGCATCTTCATTTTTTGAAGCACGTATAACATCAATTGGTATTCTATACACATGATTTACATTCTTTTGTTGTTTAAAAAGATAAATGAAACTTTTTTAAACAAAGTTCAAATTAATATTTACATTATTGTTTTTTTATGTTAGAATATGAACTCGTTTAATGAGGTATGCTATGAAAGAAAAAGAAGAAATTCATGATGATGAAAATATTATAATGAAAAAGATTCGTTCTTATTATAATGAAAAATATAAGATATTAGCTGATTATGACAGAACTATATGTTTTTATAAAAATCATGTAAATTTCAAATATATTCCAATAATAGTTTGTAATTATAATACGAATGGTATTTCTTCAGATAAAAAATACGTAGAATATTGCAGAAAAGAATATTATGACATTATAAACAAGTATTTTACACAAAAAGAAATAGAAAAGTTTTTAAATCATAAAGTTAAATATTCATTTC
>OIZA01000588.1_pt1 | contig 17362 bp, 11 predicted proteins | sample 1588381 | NCBI WGS metagenome assembly OIZA01 (sample SAMN03283277) | human gut metagenome | biome: human-associated habitat; material: feces | host: Homo sapiens | place: Peru | collected 2012 | reverse complement strand
GATAAAGGGATACATGCAATCCATTGGAGAAAAGAAATCTGGATATCGGTCTATGCTTGTGGCTGAAATTGTAGAAGAATGCAGCGGGCAGATGGTAAGTGTGCGTTGGTTTGGAAAATCAGGAATGCTCAAATATTACAACAGCTTTGTATTTCACGATGTAGTGGTAGGAGGAAAAGTTGAATACAAAAAGTCGTATGGGTACGGTATAACAAATCCAGATTTGTTTACAGCAGCAGAGCTCTTTACGCCGAAGATCATTCCGGTGTATGGAAAAATAAAAGATGTAAGCGAAGATATGAGAAAAAAATGGACAGATATATTTCTTGATGTTGTTGAGGATCCACTTGATGATAAGTATATAAAGACTGGAAAACTTATGTCATATAAAGAGGCACTGAGAGAGCTACACAATCCGTCTAATCTGGATAAAATAAAAAAAGCAATGAACAGGCTTCTTTTTGACGATATGCTCTATTTTACAATCAAGATGAAAAAATCTCAAACGGAGCATGGGAATACGTCTCTTTATGTGATAAAGACAACAGATCGTACAGATGGATACATAAAAAATCTTCCGTATAAGTTGACGGGAGATCAAGCAAAAGCAATTAGTCTTATAAAAGACAATATGCTTTGCGGCAAACGTACTAACCTGCTTATCCAGGGAGATGTTGGCTGTGGAAAGACAATGGTTGCCATGGCAGCGATGATGATGATGGCTGAAAATGGATTTCAAAGCGCAATTATGGTTCCGCGCACAGCACTTGTTTTACAACATTATGAGACGTTTAAAAAAATGGCTGAACACACAGGGTTTCATATCGGGTGTCTTACTGGGGATATGTCCGCGGATGAAAAGAAAAAAGTTCTCGGGGGACTTGCATCAGGGGAAATAAATATTGTAGTAGGCACCCATGGCTTGTTTACGGAGAAGGTGGCATATTACAATCTCGGCATGGTAGTGACGGATGAAGAGCACTTGTTTAGTGTAAAGCAAAGAAAAGCATTAGAAAAAAAATCAGATGAAGGCGTTCATGTTTTATCCATGTCTGCAACTCCTATTCCTCGATCATTAGTAGATGTAATCTATGGAGGAGAAAAGGATCTGTTTGTAATCAAGGAAAAGCCGGCAAACCGAATTCCTATTCAAACGGCTATCAATAATTCCCTCAGGGTAATATTTGATTTTATGAAAAAACAGTTAGATATGGGACGGCAATGCTATGTAGTATGTCCGCTGGTGAAAGAAGAACAGGGAAATAACGAGGATGAAAATGTGCCCGTAATTGATTCTGCGGAAAGTATGTATGAAATATACAACCAGCAGTTTGCGCCGATGGGGTATAAAGTAGGCTTAATACATGGACAAATGGGGAAAGAGGAAGCCGAACAGGTGCGAAAAGAATTTGTTGAGAATCAATGTCAGATTTTGGTTGCAACCACGGTAATATCCGTGGGCATTGATGTTCCCAATGCTTCACTGGTGGTTATACATAATGCGGAGAGATTTGGTCTTGCTGAATTACATCAGATAAGAGGACGTGTTGGAAGAGGACAATATAAGTCATATTGCATATTAAAGTCGAATCAGAAGGATAATAGACGATTACAGGCTATTGTATCGACAACAGATGGAATGGAACTTGCGAAAAAGGACTTGGAACTTAGAGGGCCAGGAGATTTGCTTGGAACAGAGCAGTCAGGAAATAATAAGTACATTTCTATGATAATCGCAAATGAAAAATTGTATGAGTGCATTAAGAAATATGCGGACTGGATTATTGCAGATCACATGGAAGATAAGCTTATAGCGTTGTATGACGCACAATCGTAAATAAGCGCGTCTGCCTTGAATGAAATGTAAACATATGGTAATATATACACATGTGTTATAGAAGGAGAAAGCTATATAAAATGAGAAAAATGGGAGTCCTTTTTATTGGAATATTTTTTACATGCTGTGCCGCATGTGGAAGTGCTAAAAGTACATTGAGCGCAAATGCAGCCCCTGTTGCAGGAACAAACCTGAACACAAAATTTCATGCGCAGTGGAGTAGTATGAGACTTGTTGAAATAGCAAGGGGTAGCCATGTGCGAGTCAAGATAAAAGAGGGTGTTGTGGATGAAACTGAAAATAAAAATTCTTCATCAGAGGATGCTGAAATAATTGAAGAAATAAGAAATATGTTTAAAGCAGCCAGGGGAGAAATAACTGTAGCTACGGATGATAACGAGGCAGAAGCAGAAGAACCCTTGATTGGTATGGAAACAGAGGATCAGATAACAGGAAATATAGACAGAGAGAACGCAGAAAGAATAGCTGGAGAAATAGCTATAAACGAGGAGCAGCATTATAACTATGTTGCGCTTGGCAATAGTGTTACCTGTAATGCGTATCCAAATCCAGAAGGAATTTGGTGGTCTGACTGGGGGATGGCAGCAACAAGTGAAGACAAGGATTATGTGCATATCGTTAGTTCTTGGTTGAGTGGACAAATGTCAAAAAAAGTTAATGTGGTAACAGCGGATTTAAAGCCGTGGGAAATCGCCCAAAACAGAAATAGTATTCTTTTTCAGTATGATGCGTTGCTCAATGGTGAAACGGATCTGGTAACTATCCAGACAGGGGAAAACATAACCGACAACAAATCCAATTTAAAAGGAGATTATAATGCGCTGTTCAGCTACATTCGATCAAAAGCTCCAAAAGCTCAAATCTTAGTGATCGGAGAATTATTGTGGCCTTCTGACGATATTGAGGATGCAAAGAGGGCTGCGTGTGAACAGAATGGACTCACGTTTGTTGAAGTAGGGGAGTTCTTGGATGGATATGATAATAATTACAGGTCGTCAATGGGAACTATGGTTGCCGGAAATGATGGAAAGCAATATACAATTCAAAATGAAATAGTAGCAGCTCATCCAAACGATGAAGGAATGGCAAAGATCGCACAACTTGTAATTGGCAAGATTACATTGAAACAAGAAAACACGCCGTAGGAAGGAGAAGAGGATTTGTTCGGGAATTAAACTGAAAATCGTAGAGATCAAAAAAACAATAATACGAGGAGAGAAAGTAAAATGCAGTGTAATAGAGATATATGTTTGCAGGATATACGGAAGCAAATGGAGAAATACGAGGGAAAAGACTATCTGCCAATTTGCCTTTTAAAGTGGGCTGTCAAATGTGAATTGAACACGATCATATCTGGAGAAATGGGGATCGGCAAAACAACTATGTTGCGAATGCTGGTGCAATATGTTGATAATACATATACGATTTCTGTTCACGAAAAATATCCTGAATTGAATCTAAACCTTGTATATCCGGGAAAAATATTTTCAAATTCTGGTACGGAAACAATGAGCACAGTAAATATTACTGGAGAGATTACAAACGAAGAGCAGTCGTCTTGTTTTGTGCAATCCATTACAAAAGATTCTATGTTTGGATTAACCACGCACTATGCCATGACAACGGAATCACTTATAAATTCTATTTCGAACGACCTGTTACAGACCGGTATATATTCGGACAAGAAAGATGCCATAAGAGCAGTTGCAAACGTTATAAATCTCGACTGCCACATGTCAAACATCAAGGGAAATCGTCGTATTGAAAGAATTACGGAAATTATTCCGTCTGAGGAAAAAGGTTACGAGGTGATTGATCTTCTGGAATGGAAAGCCGACGATGACATTGGCCCAAAAGGACATTATGAAATAATTAATTTACCAAGTAGCGATCTGATAGGAAAAATGATGAAGCAAATTCTTGCGAAAGATGATCAAAAACAGAAAGCAGAACTGGAAGAATTTCGACAGGACTTATCGCGTTTTATTTTTTAATCGATTGTTTTTAGATAGTTTCATTGTAATCTTGCCAATTACAAGTTGTGCGATCTTTGCCATTCCTAACAGGGAGCGATTTATGAGATTTTTTCATATAGCAAGAATTATCAAAAGAGGAGGTGTTTTTTATTGCAGGATAAAAATTTAGATGTTATCGGAAAAGTGAAGATAAAAGATATAGAGTCATTAAAAGAATGGGTTTTATCCGGAGATGCGGATATGTGGAGAAATAGTAATTGGTCTAAGGACTGCGCTGAATCTCATTCTGTTGACTGGGAGAATACCGATCAAATAGACTTTTACCACCTGCAAGATCACATCCCGAATATTAGTCGGTTCCTTAATAATACGTGTGAACATTATCGGATAAAGGAACTCTGTGAAAAAGCTGCATATCTTACAACGATTGGACAGTCACTTAATCTGCTTTATCTTGATGGGGATCATCGTTTCGCGATTGTTTCAGGATCAGATACAGAGGACGCATGGGTCATTCCATGTAATATGCTTGATATTGAAGAATATAAAGATTATTCAAATATGTCTGTATCTGAAATGATAGCTGTTGGCGGTGATTCTGCTTCAACTTTACTTCCGGCTGGATTGGAAGATATTTCTGCTTCAGACGTTGAAAATAGGATCGCTGCAAAAGAAAAAGAGATAGAAAGTAAACAGGCAGAATTAAAATCACTGGAGATGGAGCAGAAAGAAAAAATTGAAGAATTTAAGAGACAGATCATGGAACAGTACCGTTCACAGATGGAACTGATTGAGAAAAAGAAAGCACAGTTACAGGAAAAACAGAAAGAATTAAGGAAACAACTTATCGTTCTGGAGACACAAATTTATGCAATCAGATGCGTGACAGGTGAAGTGATAGATTTTACACGGCTTACATCAGGTTCACATGCAAGCGCGGATGATCCGGTAGTAGTATATCAGAAAATGCGTTTTATGGATGAAGAATTAGGAAAACATCTTGCGGTTTATAATGCTGACGGGGATGACATGGATTTATTTGAAAATGTGTTAAAATCACGAGACGATATTAGAGATCTGTTTTGCCCGGGGGATAAATGTGTTGCCTTTGTAAAGGTGAGTCGTAGTGAAAAAGGATATCGTACACATGAACAGTTTGCTAATATGCTTCAAATGTATAAAAAATATCACGGAGCAACAATCGGGATACTTATAAGGGATGGTGAAAACCTGTACATGGGCTGGATGGATGAAAATAGAATTCAACTTGCCGATGAAAATATCTTTTTTGCTCCGCAAAAACAGACGGTATCACAGGAAACGGAATATGCTGTTTCGACTTCTCGCACTGAAAAAATATCACGCTTTTTTATCTTTGCATTGCTTCAAGGAATTGTGAATGATGGTAAGTTGATTCGACTTCCGGAAAAAGTATCTGTAACAAAACCAAATCGGTATGTAGTGTTTTCCATGGCAGATGGGTGGATTGAAGATAATACCTACGGATCATGGCAGGATATTCTTGATTCTACGGAAGGAAGACTCAAAAAAGGTGATATGGTGCTTACCATGCAGCACATCACAAGGGATGATTCAACTGATTATAAGAGTGTTGATCGAGCGTATAACAACGACAGGGGAAGAGGCGAGAAAAATCGCACACATGATGTCGCTATTTCAGATTGTACGGTATATCCTATCAATTTGATTGACAAGTATGAAGTCTGGAATAGATATTATCTGGATTATCCATATGGAGTTGTTGAACACATTCTGAAAGACGATGCAGATGAAAACGCATGGGTTTCCAGCAGCACTCGACATGAGTACATAGAATTACAGGGGCCTCCAAAACTGCATGATATGTGTGACATTATACAAAATAGTTATTATCCGCCTTTTGGAACAATAACACCAAAAAACGCCGATGCTTTTGGACGTTGGATGGAAGACTATTATACGCCGAATCATATACATTGTGGATGTTCGTTCGGTTTTTATGGAAAGAAGAGCGTAAGATGTTTTCGCCGGGAGTTTTATAAAATAGAACATGTAGACACAAAGTATCATATGTTCATTTCTGAGGAAAAAGATGATTCAGGATATGATTGGCGTAGAGGATGTGAAAAAGCAAAAGCACGGGCGAACATGGAAGTGTATGAGGATGAAATTCTAAATCTTACATACCTCGATTCTGTGCGTGTTCGTTATGCAATTACTAACAGGAAAATAGCGGGGTGGTATATCGGCGGCTGTTCGGTTGATTTTGCAGCTTCACTAAGGTATCTCAATAAAGCGCTCTCTTATCTTGATGAGAGGGAAAAAGAAGAGAAAAAGCTGCTTTTGAAATATATGGAAGATCTTCCTGCGAATTGGCAGGTCGAACTTGCAAATTGGCGTAGAGAACATGGATATCATTTTCTTACGGAGACAAGAGCGAAAAGATTTGCAAAAATGCTTTTAGAGACAAAACCCACATGATTATGTCGGAACATTTTTGATCATGGCGTAAACCGATTAGTCTGAATATCTGAATAATGAAGGGAAATGCGTCAACTAAACTAAATTCATGAAATCATAATATATATAGTTGCCATATGGCAACGTAGACAAAAAAGGATCACACTATGGAATCAAGACCTTATCAAAAAGAATGTATTGATATTATAAATCAGTCAAAAGAAGGACGGCATCTGGTGGCTTTGGCTACGGGACTGGGGAAAACATACATTTTTACTCATATAGCAAGAAAAGGGAGAACGTTAATTTTATCGCACAGAGACGAACTGGTCCGGCAGTCGGAAAGATATTATGACTGTACCTTTGGGGTAGAAAAAGCTGACGAATATGCTACAGATGAAGAAGTGGTATCTGCAAGTGTGCAGACACTAAGTAATGATCAGCGATTGAGGCGATTCAAGGAAGATGAATTTCATACAATCATTATTGATGAAGCGCATCATGCAGCAGCACCGTCTTATAGGAAAATTTTAAATTATTTTTCTGGAGCAAAATATATCCTCGGAGTAACTGCGACTCCAAAAAGGGGAGATGGGGTAAGGCTCACAGATGTGTTTGATGACATTCTCTTTTCAAGAGATTTACCTTGGGGAATCAGAAATGGGTATCTAAGCAATATTGTGTGCAATATTGTCGTAGGAAAATATACTTTGAAAGGTATTAAGAAAAGCCTGGGTGATTTTCAAATAGCGGAAATAGCTGGAAGAATCAATGCGGAGACTATCGCAATAGCAGCTAAAGCATATTTAGATAATTGTCACAAAAAAGGGCGGCATACCCTTATTTACTGTGTTAATACGAATACTTGCAGAGTGTTATGCGAAACAATACGCTCACTTCTTCCTGAAAAGGAAAAAGAAAGCATATGTGTTGTTACCGGAAAATCTACGGATAGAAAGGAACGCATCGACGACTTTAGCAAAGGAAAAATTCGTTGCATCATTAATTGCATGGTGCTAACGGAAGGAACAGATCTACCGATATGTGACGCGGTTATGAATTTGCGCCCAACATGTAACAATTCTTTATATCAGCAGATGGTTGGACGTGGGACACGATTATATGAAGGAAAGAAGAACTGTCTTGTCCTTGACGTGGTTCCAGAAGAAGGAGTTACAAGGGATCTTTGTGTTGCACCTACATTGTTCGGGCTGGATATTAATCAACTCGATTCTGCTACTCAGCAGCAAATAAAGAATGGCGAAGATATATTGTCTATCAGTGATGCATTGATTGCGGCTTGTACTGAAATGACAAAAATTATGGAAGTCCGTTTATCAGCAGTACAATCATATATTAAAGATTGCTCAAAAATATTAACGGAATGTAGAGAAGAAGGGTTTCACTATTTGGCAGATAGGTACAAAGAGCTGAAAGAAGGAAGCGAAATAGTTCCAGAAATGTCCGAACTATGTGTGAAACTGGAAGCAGATGAGGGGCATTACTACAAAATAACTCCAAATTTCACAGATACGATTTATATATCAAAACCGGACGTATTAGATAATGTATCTGTTGAATTCCATGTATCATCAGAACAGTTTTCTAAAAATGGAAAGAGCGTTTTTATTGGGCATATGAAGTTGCAGGATGCGGTTGAGCTTGCAAAAAAATACTGTAGACTTATGCCTGATTATTATGGATATAAATGGGATAAGGAAAAACAAAAAGAATGGTCCCGGCTGCCGGCAACAGAAAAACAGATTTCAAAAATTGTAAGTGATTATAAAGCATACCAGATTCCAAGGAATACGGCAGATGATCTTGATCGATTAGAGGCGAGCCGAATCATAGATTTTAAATCAGAGTTGGATACCAAGAAACAATTTGCAAAAATATATTCTGATTCAGTTGATACCAAAAAGAAAAATGATGTTCAGAAAATAGAACAATTTAAAAAACTAATCGAAAAAGAAAAGAGTGAAAAAGAAGACGCTTTGGAGCGTTTTGGAAAATTTGAAGAAACTGTTGAAGCCGCATATGGGCAAAAAGAAGAAAAAGAGAAAAAACAGGCGGAAATGTTGGAGAAAGGATGTATTTGTATCAAGAGCACTTGCATGGCCACCAATATAGACGCCGCAACTGATCGTCAAATCGCATTTGTGAAAAGTTTGATAGACAAAGCAAAAAAAAATAATTTTTTCCTTGAGGAAGATATTGATTTTGATCAAATGGGAAAAACAGAGGTTTCTATCCTGATAGATCTTTTCAAATCACTGCAAAAACAGCCGTACAGGGTTGTTATAGAAAAGGGTGGTATTGAAAAAGCTTTAAGAGAAGCGAGAAGGAATAGGAAAGAGAGAAGAAGCGTTGAAAATAAATATACGATCAGAATAGAGGATGTTCAAAACGAAAAAAATGGAGAAGCGTAAATGAATTAGAGAAAGCAGAGGAGAATGCAATGTTATCAGGAGATGAAAAATCGAGTGTATTGATTATTAATGAAAAGCCGAGCGTCAGTCAGGATTTCAAAAAAGCACTTATGGTTCAACAGACAGAAAAAACGAACGGATATATTGAGGGGTATTCGTCTATTCTTGATCGTAATGTTGTGATCACATGGTGCGTAGGGCATCTTGTAGAAATGTGCTATCCAGATAAGTATGATGAATCGTTAAAGGACTGGAGACTGGAGACATTGCCATTTTTACCGGAAAAATACAAATACGAAGTAATACAAAATGTAAAAAAGCAGTTTGATATCGTGAAAAAATTTCTGGTTTCTATGGAGAATGTTTATTACGCTGGTGACTCAGGAAGAGAAGGAATTTATATACAGGCGTTGGTAAGACAGATGTCCGGGCGTAAGGATGGTGGAAGAGAAAAGGTTGTATGGATAGACTCGTACACGGTAGGTGAAATAAGGCGTGGAATACGGGATGCCATGGATTACAGCGAATATGCACCTATGATAAGTTCGGGCTATGAAAGAGCAGTCGAGGACTATTCTGTAGGTATAAACTTTTCAAGGGCATTAACCATAAAGTATGCTGGAATTTTGAAAGCGGCGTGTAAAGAAAGCAGATACATACCCATTTCAGTAGGACGAGTTATGACCTGCGTATTAGGCATGATTGTTAGCCGGGAACGAGAAATTCAAAACTTTAAGCCGACACCATTTTTTCGAATTATAGCGAACCTAGATATAGAAGGGACGACAATCAAAGCTGAATGGCGAATTCCTGAAGGAAGCCGATATTTTGATTCGCCACTGATCTATGAGAATACGGGATTTAAAAAGAAAGCAGATGCTGAACAATTCATGAAAAATTTGCCGGAAGAAACGGTTATAGACATGATTGATTTTTCAGTTGAGAAAAAGAAAGCCCCTGCACTGTTTAATCTCGCAGAATTACAATCTGAATGCGCAAAAAAATTACATATAAGTCCAGCAAAGACATTGGAGATAGCGCAGCATCTGTACGAAAAGAAACTTACAACCTATCCAAGGACAGATGCGAGGGTTCTTTCGACAGCTGTAGCAAATGAGATTGAAAAAAATATAACGGGACTATCGGCATATGAACCGTTTAAGAAATTTTGTGATGTTATCTTGGATAACAGCTATGATATGGAAATTGGGCGATATGCAAAGTATGTGGATGATTCTAAGATAACGGATCATTATGCGATTATTCCGACAGGTGTTATGGCAGCGGAAGCTAATTTATCTGATTTAGAGCGGAAAGTCTACAATATGATATGCGTAAGATTTTTGAGTATTTTTTATCCGCCGGCAGAATATCAAAGAGTGAAATTACAGGTTAAGGCTGGAGAAGAATTATTTACATCGCAATATAAACTGTTGCTAAAGCCAGGATATTATGAAATAGCCGGTGTCCCGGATGAGAAAGAGAAAAATGCGGAAAAGTTAATTGAAGTAATCAAAACATTAAAAGATGGCATGAAACTTCCGGCATCGTATTCTTCTGAAAAAGGAGAGACGGCAGCTCCTAGAAGATATACATCGGGATCTATTGTGCTTGCCATGGAGAATGCGGGGCAGTTAATAGAAGACGAAGAATTGAGAGAACAGATAAAAAAGACTGGAATTGGAACTTCAGCAACTAGAGCAGATACGCTTTTGAAATTGATACGTTTAAATTATATAAATCAGAATGAAAAAACACAGGTACTTACTCCAACAAACATGGGGAATATGATATACGAGGTCGTAAGGCTTACAGTTCCGTCAATGCTTAATCCAGAATTTACAGCGAACTGGGAAAAAGGTCTTGAAAATGTGAAACTTGGCAAAATTACAGGAGAGGAATATAGAAGAAAATCAGAAGATTTTGTAAGAAAGGAAGTCAACAAGATGAAAGAAGAGGACTTAACAAAGGAAGTCGCAGGAAAGGTAAGAAAATATGCAGTAGACAAAAATTTTAAAGCGGACAGTGGGCCGTTTGAATCAAAACTCACAAATATTAAATGCCCGATGTGTGAAGATGGAATGATCAGAACAACACCATATGGATATTGCTGCTCCAATCACAAAAAAGACGAAGGATGCGGTTTTGCCGTAGGCATGATATCAGGTGTTAATTTAAGCGAGCGAGATTTAAAAAGCCTCGTTGAAAATGGAAGAACCAGGGTGATTTCTGGATTTGAAGGAAAAGGGAAGAAGAAATTTGACGCGATACTTGTTTATGGTGAAGAGGATGGAAAGTTAAAACTGTCCTTTGATTTTTCCGAAAATAGAGCGGATGTCGTGTCTGGGTGTAGATGCCCTAAATGCAGAGGAAAGATAGAAAAATATCCATTTGGGTATAAATGCGAAAACAACGATAAAGACGATGAAGATTCCTGTAGTTTTTTCATTGGTAAGATTTCGGGCAAATCCTTGAGTGAAAAAAACATTGTGGATTTATTGACAAAAGGTGTTACGGGAAGTATTACCGGATTCAAGTCTAAAAATGGGAAGAAGTTTAGCGCAGCGCTTAAAATGGATAAATCGACAGGAAAATTAAGTTTTGTATTCCCAGAACGAAAGCCTGCGGAGGAATCTTCTCTGCTTTGCCCGTATTGCCAGAAACCACTTATGAGGGACGAATGGAAGTATAGTTGTGATTGCGGGTACAAAATACCTCACGTTGTGGCAAAAAAACAGCTGACAGAGAATCAGGTGGGACAGATGATCAATAATGGTCAGACAGGAAAAATAGATGGTTTTATCAGTAAGAAAGGGAAAAAATTTGCGGCAGTATTAAAGGCGGATCAGGATGGCAATATTACATTTGATTTTGGCGATTAATGCAATATTTTACGGCAATTTATGAATGTTTGTATGGAAAGGTGAAAATAAGCAAATGAAGGAAATAGACAATATCGCAGATACAACTGGCCGCGTGGAGTATAAACATTTTTCCACAAAAACTTCGCCAGATATGGAACAATTATATTTTGAATTAGAAGATAAGTGGCATGTGTTCCAAATAGGGATAAAAACTATCCTTGAATGTATCCTTTTTGGAGCAAAGGAACAGCAGATCCCGAATCTTCCTCTTTCATGGTATACCGAAATTTGTAGTAGATACGATATTCCTTTATCCGAGTTGCTTGGAGAAGGGATGGAGAACAAAGAAGAAGATAAATGATGCTGTTTCGAATTTTTCTAAATTTAGAGTAGGAAGTATGTTAGAAGTTAGTGGTATACATATATATTGTTGTATTCAACCGTTAATTCAACCATTTATCGTTTGAATGTAACTTAATTGAAATGTATGCTTTAAGTAAGCAAAGCGAAGGTGTTATCGGAGGGCATTATGAATACGATAGGAAGTATTATTCGAAGTAGACGAAAAGAGATTGGCTTAACACAAATTATGCTTGCCAGAAAATGCAATGTTTCTACGGCTGCTGTCAGTAAATGGGAATTGGATAAATCTTCTCCTGGGATGGATATGCTGGTTACAATAGCATCTGCTCTTGAAATGAAACCGTCAGAATTTATGGATCAGATGGGGGGATATGGAAAAAAAAGTAAGCGCATAGAGTTCTATTTGACGGAATCCAGTATAAAAAAGATTATTCCAGATATAACCGAAGAAGAAATGAAAACATTTTTTTCAGTAGTCAGAAGAAACGCTCAGTTGTGCAAAGAAGGTGTTCCATACATTCGAGTAATTGGAGAAATATCAAATAGTGAATATTCTTATATTAACAAAATGCTTTTAACAGATCCGTATTATTCTATTCCTGAATTTCTAGGAAGCCGATATGGTGAAACATCGCAAGAGGACGATGTTATTGCCACTACTCAGGAAAAAACATCAGTTTTCACTTCGCTTGCTAATACGAAAAGAAATGGAGAGGATGTAATGAGAAACAACAATAAATATACTTCCCCAAAATTAGAGATGATAGCAGACAATGAAACAGCAAAAGAGACAATTGTTACGTTCTGCAAAAATGATGGTCATGATTTTATATTATCAGATAAGGTAAGGGCGAATTTTAGCTACGGCTGTAATGTTTGCATAATAGGGGGCGCGGGGCAAGGAAAAACGAGATTGCTAAGTAGCAATATTAACGTTTTAGACGAAAGTTTTGTAATTGTAGACGACGGTTTATTATACGATGCCAATCATAAAGATCTGGAAGAAAGAGGATTTGAAGTCAAAGTTCTAGATTTAAGGCATAATGGGAATGGCAATACCTATAATCCATTTTGCTATTTTTCAACCGATAAAAGCGTTGAAAATTTTGTGTGCTGTTCAATAGACAATAGTGAATTATTAGATTTAGAGGAAAACGGAATTGATATCACGGAGTATGACAAAAAATTGTTATCCTTTTTCTTTAAATATATGATGAAATATCATAAAAAAGAAGAATGTTCCTTCAGTGCAGCATTTGAAATTCTAAAAATTGCGAATGAAAAAGAAAATAGTCTCTTTGAATTGTTCCCTAAAGTGAAAAATGATAATTCAACAATGGCGAATGATGGTATTGAATTGATCAAATTTTTAGACGCAAACAAAGATTTGCGAAAAAAAGTTCTTACAGATTGTACCGTACGGATTATGCCATTTATCATGTTTTCAGATGATTATCCGGAAGTTACTGATACAATGAAACTGGAAATGATAGGCAAACAAAAACAGGCTGTATTTATAGAAATAAACCATATGGATGTATCTGTTAATTTAGTCGGGAAATGCTTGCTCATGCAGGCGTATGATCTATTATGGGAACAAAGGGACAGAGACTTTGACGATGTTAAGGACAGGCATGTTCGTTTTATGATAGATGAATATCCAAATTTCAGATTACGGAATTTTTCGAATTTATTTAAGTCAAATTCGATGATGCAAATGATGAAAATTGGAATAGTAATAGCATGTTGTAGTATAGATCAGATCATAACATTAGAAGGAGAGTATTACATTCCTTTTATGAAAAACTTTCCGGTATTTGTATATTTAGATAGTAAAGGATGTGCAGAAACAGCGTATTTTTCGAAATATCTCAATCGCACAGACGGAGATGTTACACCAGCCAGACTGACAATAAATCAGAAAGAAATATTAAGGTTGCCAAACACACAATGCTTAGTTAAGATATGTAATTCCCCGATAATATTAGATGAGAAGTTTATAGAAGCATCTCCAGAAAACAAAGAGTAGTGATTTTCAAATACCAAACGATGTGTTACACAGGACTACATGAAGTTTATAAAATCAAATTACATATATAACCGCTTAAAAGAAACGAAAATGCTCTGGACGCTATGTTAGGAGCATTTTTGTTGTAAAATATATATTGTATTATATGTAAACGACAAGTATAATATACATAAAAGAAAACAATGAGGAGTGGTTAGTTGGCAAAATGGATTGAAGTGCGAAAAAGTGGAAATTTTGATGAGATTGGAAAAAGGCATAATATCAGCCCTGTTCTGGCGCGGATCCTTCGGAATAAAGACGTTTGCACAGATGAAGAAATAGAAAAATATCTTCATGGAGACTATAAGGATTTATATGATCCACATCTCATGAAAGATTTAGATAAAGCAGTGGAGATAATAAAAGGGAAAATTATTGCAGGCGAAAAGATTCGTATTATAGGAGATTATGATATAGATGGTGTAGAAAGTACATATATCCTGTATAAGGGATTCTCCCGCTGCGGTGGGAATGTCAGCTATGCTATTCCGGATCGTATCGCAGATGGTTATGGGATCAATCAAAATCTGATACAGAAGGCATTAGATGATGGAATAAAAACGATTGTCACCTGCGATAATGGAATTGCGGCTATTGACGCGATTGACTTTGCAAAAGAAAATGGAATGACGGTGATTGTTACGGATCACCACGATATTCCATATAAGATTTCGGACGATGGGGTACGAATGTATAAAAAGAGCAGAGCAGATGCGATAATAAATCCGAAACAAAAAGAATGTGCTTATCCATATAAGGGTTTGTGCGGTGCCGGCGTGACGTATAAGTTGATCGTGGCTTTATATGAAGTATTTCATATTCCAGAGGAAGAAAGTAAGGCTTTTATTGAAAATGCCGGATTTGCGACCATAGGGGATGTTATGGATCTGACGGATGAGAATCGTATTCTTGTAAAAATCGGGCTTCAGATGCTGCGTACTACTACGAATCTCGGGATGCGAGCTTTGATAGATTTAAATGGGCTTGACTATCCGTCTATCGGAAGTTATCATGTAGGATTTGTTTTAGGTCCTTGTATCAATGCGAGTGGACGTCTTGCCACAGCGAGACATTCGTTAGAGCTTCTGTTATGTGAAGATGAAAAGAAGGCCTCAGAAACGGCAAAGATCCTTTTTGATTATAATGCTGAGAGAAAAGATCTTACAGAAAAAGGAGTGGAACAGGCAGAAGAACAGATTTCGGTAAATCACATGGAGCATGATAAAGTTCTTGTGATTTATATTCCGGGAACACATGAAAGCATTGTAGGTATCGTAGCTGGAAGAATCAGAGAGCGTTATTATAAGCCAGTATTCGTTTTGACAGACGCTGAAAATGAAGTAAAAGGATCAGGACGATCCATTGAAGAATACTCCATGTACGATGAAATGGTTAAATGCGGAAAATACCTGGATAAATTTGGCGGACATCCCATGGCTGCAGGATTATCTCTTTCAAAGGAAAACGTTGATCTGTTTCGGAAGGCGATGAACGAAAATTGTTCATTGGAAGAGTCAGATATGGTTGAAAAAATCAAGATAGATGCAGTTATGCCGATAGATTATAGTACGAAATACCTGTTTGAGCAGTTAAAACAGTTGGAGCCGTGTGGAAAGGCTAACACTAAGCCGGTATTTGCGGCTAGGAATGTTAAAATAACAGGTGCGCGCGTATTAGGTAAAAATAAAAATGTGGTAAAATTGACCTGTTTGCGAAACGATGGATTGCAGATGGATGGATTGTGCTTTATGGATGCTGAAATATTCAAAGCCAGAATGGAAGAAAAATTTGGAGAAATTGAAACAGAACTTCTTTTTCAGGGGAAAGCGCAGCATTCTGTATTGAATCTATTGTATTATCCAAGTCTTAATGAGTGGATGGGAAGACAAACTATGCAAATTACGATCAATGATTTTTGTTAAAGATACGAGGTAGGAAGAATAATGGATTTTATTACAAAGAAGCAGCTGATCGAACAACTTCAAAGTGAAATCCTTCCGGGGGAAAATGGATCGGAAAATAAAAGGGTAGAATTCCTTCCGAGTTCAGTGACGCTCAAAATAAATGAAGAGTTGAATTTGAAGAAAGAGCCAGTAAAACAGAAGGATGAAGATAAATTAAAGCAGTTGGAGGAAAAGATGTTAAAAACAAGAGAATTAAGAAGGAAGAACAGGTAACGTAAAATGGAAAAGGAAGAGTTGTGTTCGAAGTTAAAAGAAAAAGGCTACAATGCGAAAATGGAAGATAATATTCCGTATGTCTACTATACGGATGAAAAAAGTCCATTTGAAAAAGTCTACGGTGTTGTGCGGGCGATGGGATATACAGGATCGTTTGGCGTAAAAAAAAGAAGTCAATCCATGATAGGGGTGGAAAAATAGACAATGTTTTTAAAAAAAAGAAAAACTATAGTATTAGGGGCTCTTATTTGTATGACCATGCTATTTACTGCATGTCGGGAAACGAAACAGCCGCCAACTGATTTATCAAATACAGAAATTGAGCTGGAAGGATCCAGTGAGCCGCCAACGAAAGAGGATAATATAGATAGTGATACAGAAACAACGATAGAAGACCGTCAGTTGTTGGCTCCAGCTTCTGTGTATTCGGATCTGGAAAAAGCTATTAATAAACTGACGACAGCCACAGATGAATCAACGGAGGAGGTACCGTGAGTCAGAAAAATCTATGTATTAATGAGTAAAAAATAGATTTACTTTCTATAGTAGAATAAAAGAAAAAACTGAGTTAGGTTTTTTCTTTTATTATTTTATGTTATAATTAATATTAATAATAACGAAAGAACGTAATTATAAAAATCAAATGTAGTAATTATATGTATAGAGGTTAAGTAAATGATAAAGGAATATATTAAATTTATAAAAGAATATTTAAAGCTTTCACAAACTAAAGCAAGATATTTATTTGAAATGATATTTACTGCTTTTTGTTATAAAGGATTTTTGATTTTAAATACTTTGTTTGCATCAAAAATTATAAAATATGCAACATTAAGTAATTCTAAAATGACTTTTATAAGTTTGGGATTATTAACAATTTCATACATCTTTTATAAATTATTTTATTTTATTAATTTAAAAGTATATGGTAAAAATATGAGTTATTGTTATAACAGTTTACAAACTAAATTATTAAATAAATTAGTACAAGTGGATGATAATTTTACTAAAAATATAGGTAAAGGTAAACTATTAAATTCAATAAATTCAGATGTAATAGATATAGGAGATATGTGTAATCAAATTTCTGAATTATTTACAACTATTATACAAGTAATTATTGTATGTATAATAGTTGCTAGATATGATAAATTAGTTTTT
>OIZA01000584.1_pt1 | contig 17435 bp, 13 predicted proteins | sample 1588381 | NCBI WGS metagenome assembly OIZA01 (sample SAMN03283277) | human gut metagenome | biome: human-associated habitat; material: feces | host: Homo sapiens | place: Peru | collected 2012 | reverse complement strand
ACGGTTTACCCCGTGCGTGGGTTCGAATCCCACCCACTCCGCCAACTATGGCAATTTGCTCTTGGAGAAATCCAAGAGCTTTTTTGTTTTTTGGTGCAATGATGGTGCAATTTCATTATACAATGAGCCGTTTTTATTGATATTGTCATTATGAATTTAACGCTTAAGTTTACGTTGAAGGTTTTGCTTGAAAATAAGCTGAGAATATTGTAATATTATTATAATAAAATGTGAGTAGAAGTGTTGTGCGAGGATTTATTATAATAATTCTTAGAAAGGGGCCTTAGTTATGCTAGATATGCCAAAAAAAGAATCACTGATAATTGAGTTCAAGAGTGACAGAAAATGTCTGTCGGATAGTGATATTATTGATGCTGTAGTAGGATTAGCAAATACGGAAGGTGGTATTTTATATTTAGGCATTGAGGATAATGGTACAGTTACAGGAGTACATAGTAATCATTACGATTGTCTTAAGATGAGTGTATTGATAGCAAATAGGACTATACCAGCTATATCTGTACGCATAAATATTGTAGAGGTTGCTGAAAAGCAGGTTATGGTATTTGAAGTAGCAAAAAGTCGCAGCATAGTTGCTACAGCTAGTGGTAAAGTATTGAAGCGCAAATTGAAGGCTAATGGCGAACCAGAGAATGTTCCGATGTTTCCTTATGAATATAGCAGCCGCTTGGCTGATTTAGGAAATCTTGATTTTTCGAGAAAAGCTTTATTAGAAGTTAATCTTGACGATTTTGATGTAGATGAAATAAAGCGGCTTAGGAAAACCATTGAATTGCGTAATGGTGAACGTAGCTTATTAGAGCTGTCGGATGAAGAGTTGTTTAAAGCTTTGGGTATGGTTACTGAGATAGAGGGAAAATTAGTCCCTACGGTAACGGGGTTATTGCTTGTTGGAAAGGAAGAAAGCATAACTAAGCATTTGCCTACAGCTCAGGCTGCATTTCAGGTATTAGAGGGCACGAATATCAGAGCTAATGAGCTATTACGTAAGCCGTTGATAGCCACGTTTGATTTTTTTGAGCAAATGATGAAGCCTTGGAATCCTGAAAGAGAATTAGACTTTGGACTTCTAAGAATACCTATTCCGGAGTTTGATCCCAGGGCTTTTCGTGAAGCATTAATAAATGCCTTTTCTCATAGGGATTACACAATATTGCAAATGACGCGTGTATTAATAGATGATGATGGACTGACAATTAGTAATCCAGGCTCTTTTGTTGAGGGGGTTAATCTTAAAAATTTAATTAGTGCTGACCCGCATGGAAGGAATCCTGCTCTGGCTGATGCCTTAAAACGTATAGGATTGGCTGAGAGAACTGGTAGAGGGATTGATAGAATTTTTGAAGGCTCTATTATTTTCGGTAGACCACTACCAGATTACTCTGAATCTGATGAAACATCTGTAAAAGTATTTATAGCAAGAGGTTTACCTGATATTAATTTTTACAGGATGATCAAGGAAGAACAGAATAGATTAGGACAATTATTGTCTATAAACCAGTTACTGATACTTTCGTTGCTGCGCTTGCATAAAAGGTTATTTGTACATGAGCTTATTGAATTAACCAATATTACAGAAATCAAGGTAAAGACAATTTTGGCTCGTTTACAGGAGCTTGGTTTAATTGAAGCTGTTGCAAGCGGTAGGAGTAAGGCGTATATTTTGAGTGCTAAAGTTTACAAAACTGACAATCGTTCTATAGAGTATGTGCGCCAAGGTACAATTGATAAAGTTAAGTACCCTGAATTGGTTATGAAGCTAGCTGAAACGCAAGGAATGATTACGGCTAAAGATGTTACTTTATTGCTTGGTATAACAATGACTCAGGCAAGATATTTGCTAAATAAGCTTATTGAACAAAACAAAGTCATCAAAGAGGGAACTTCGAGGAATACAGTATATAAATTAAAAAAATAAAAGTATTTTTTGGAGTAGCTTTGCAATCCCACCCATTCCGCCAACTATCGCAATTTGCTCTTGGAGAAATCCAAGAGCTTTTTTATTGCCCATAAACTATCACAAAAAAGAAATTTTATATAGGTATTATTGTTTCTCGCTGCGGCTTATACTAAAAGCAGGCGGTGGGCAGGTAAGCTTGCAAAGCTTATATCAAATATATTCCACATATATCAAATTTAAAGCACCGCACGAGGCAGCTTTTTAGTGCATAATAGAGAGATGAGATAAGGAGTGGTATTGTTTGTTTGAAGAAAAATATAAAACTATAGGCTTGAATATTATGTATTATCGCCGGGCATTGAATCTGACGCAGAGCGAGCTGGCGGAGAGGGCGAAAATGTCAAGGGCGCGTGTTTCGGATATTGAATGTGGCAAGGGGCCGTTTAATATGGAGTCTATATTTTTGCTGGCGCAGGCGCTGGCGGTTGATCCGGTGAAGCTGATGCAGGAGAAGGAGTAAGACGCAGCAGTTATAAACAATGATGGAAGTGCATTGCCCCGCTCCAAAAAGCAAATACTTAAAATTAAACTATATGTAAAGTTATGAAACAATTGTGCAAAGATATGAAATTAAAAATGTGCGATAATATAGTAGTAAGAGGAGTGAGGGCTAAATGTTTGCATTAAGATATAAGAAAATTGGTGCTAAAATCGTTTTTTACAGAAAATTGAAGAGCATGACACAGGAAAAGCTTGCAGAAGATGTTGGCATTACGCCGCAGTATTTATCGCGGATTGAAAATGGCGGCTATACAAAAAGCGTATCACTTTCAACCCTAATGAAGATTGCCGAGAAGCTTGAGATTACAATGAGCGAGCTGATGGATGGGGTTGAAGAAAGCATTTAATGATAATGAATATGTCAGTTGAGGCCGCAAGTAATAAATAAAAAGGCTTATGAGGATTTTTTCAAAGTTCCGGCTTTACCGGTTGTTTGATAGTTGCATTGATAATCAACGGATTTAGCATTATGCAGCTAAATATAAATTAAGGGGATGGTTCCCGTGAGTTTGAAGCTTTATTTAATAGTCAATCGTTGGATATGAGTTTTGCTGAAGAATGTACCTGCGTGGAGTGGGCGTTTGAAGGTAACGAATGTTGGCGGTTGGCTTTTTTATTTAACTTGATAAAAGGATGTGTATTATGGATAATTTGATTTTAAAAACCGTAAATTTTTTGTTTGTACCAGAAGCTGCACTAGCTGTGGTTTTTCTGATAGTATTTATCATTTTGTGCATTTATGGCTATTTGAAAGTAAAAAAATGCAAATTATTTATTACGGAATTAGAACAGAATATGGAAGCTGAATTTGATAAGTGTAAGGATAAATATAATCCTCATACTTTTATTAGCGGAAAATTAGCTGCTATTTCCGGGATAGAAAATGAGGTTATGCAGATACCGAATATTTTTGTAAGTATTGGTATATTAGCAACCTTCTTAGGCTTGGGTGTAGCCATTCAAAGTGCAGCGGCTTTACTGAAAAGCAACACGGTGGAGCTCGCAAAGCTTAATGATGTGTTAGGCATTATTGCTTTTAAATTTCAGACTTCCGTTTGGGGCATAATGTTCTCTTTGTTATTTCAAAAAATGATCGTTAATACCTACTTTGAGTTTAAAGAAAATATTGTTAGTGCTATGCACGAAAAGTTATATGAGAAAGTCAAGGCTGGTATACATAAAACTCTTGATGAACAGAACGGATTGTTGGAACAACAAATTGAGCTACAAAAAGAAACTCAGCAACTAAATCAAAATAATATGGATAGCTTGCAAAATTTAACAAAAGAGCATATGGATAGTTTTGCCGCTATGATGCAAGCGAATATGACTGGTTTTGCTAATATCATGCAGCAAAGTTTTGATAAGTTTAATCAGACTATGCAGGATAATTTCAGTAATTATAACAGTTCGATGAATGACAGTATGCAAAAATTTTTGAACTTAACAGAAGACTATAGAGCTATTTCTGAACAGTTTACCAAAAATGTAAATAAGTTTGCTAACGAAACAAATGCTCAAAATAAGTTAAGAAGTCAGCAGCTTGCAGAATTCAAGGATAATTTGGAAACACAAAAAAATTATCTTGATAGCCAGATGGAAAGTTTTATCCAAAATTTGCAGGATACGCAGGAAAAGGCTAATGAGAGCAATAGAGATGCTGTGTTGAGCTTTAACGAAAGCGTAAAAGCTATGGAGCAACGTTTTGTTTATAATGAAAACGAGTATGCTAAGCAGACGCAGGATAGACTTGGAGAAGCTTTAGATAAGCATTTGCGCATGATTTCTGATGAAACCATAGGTCAGTGCAGAGCAGTTAGCAAAACTGTAGATACATTAGACGACACAATTAGCAAGGCTGTTAATATGCTAGATGCAACCTTGAATGTAACAGACGAAAAAATGAGTTCCCTGCAAAATGTTGTTATTGACTTCAAGAAAACGCAAAAGCAACTAATTGAAGATTCAGCGTCGATAAGTGAAAATAATACTAAGCTTGTAGCGTCAATTAATGAAACGCAATTGAAGAATGAGAAATTGTTGCAGGATACGTTGGAAGAAGTAAAGCAGTTGCTGCAAAACCAGCAAGCCGGTAATAAAGATTTATTCCTGGGCATAGTTGAAAAGCAGAATGAAGATGCTGCTGCTAACATTAACACTATTATCAGAGAACTGAATAATAATAAGCAAAGTTATGATAGTAAAATAGTTTCACTATTAAATTTGCTGTCAGGCAAGCAGCAAGAATTCAATGATAACCTGGCAAGTGTGGATGTTAATGTTACCAAGTGCTCAGAAAACCTGCTTGAACTTAGTAATTATATAAAGAATGCTTCAGCGGAAACCAGTGAGCTTAGAGAACAATTAGTCAGCAGAATTATCAAGGCAATTAATAATGCCCAAAAAACAAAAACTCTAAACAATATTAACAATCTGCTTGTGAAGCAAAATGAACTCTTAGAAGGCTGTGCCGATAATCTGGGAGTAAAGCGGGAGGAGCCTTCCGGTAATTTAGATAAGAAAAACAATGGAGGAATTGGGGAATCATTCGTAGATCGTTTGGGAGCGGTATTAAATAATGAAACAGCAAAGTAATCCTTGGATTTCAATTTCTGATTTATTGTCAAGTGTTGTACTGATATTGTTATTGCTATTTATTATGGCTTCCATTGTGCCTAAATTTAGCATGGACTCACAACGCTTGGAAATGATGAACCAGATTAATCTTGCATTAAAAGAATACGAAAAAGAAGGTCTTGTAAAAGTGCATCGGGAATCCGGTGTTCTGGAATTTACGTCGGTAACTTTTGATCAGGGTAGTGCTCAGCTAAATAGCAATACAGAGCATTTGGTTGAGGAAATGTCTAAAAAATTGCAGGTTTATTTGAAAGAAAAACCTAATCTGGAGATTTTAATCGAGGGGCATACTGATCCTAGTGCTGTACATAATGTCGTTAATATTGGCGGCTATTATGATAGTAATATACAGCTTTCGGCATTGCGAGCTATTAATGTACGCAATACATTGCTCAGGCATGTGGGTGCTGAATATTCCGGTCGTATTGGTGTTGCCGGTTACGGTGAGACTAGATTGAAGAATAAGGATAATCCCATGGCTTCAGAAAATAGACGCGTAGAAATACGTTTGCTTTGGAGCAATACAGATAATAAGTAGTTATGGAGGTTTGGCAATGACTATTAGTGGCATCATTTACCCAAAATGTTTAAAAAATGAAAAAGATATCAAAATTACTAAAGTAGGCTTAGAAGCAGAGGAAGCGGAGCTTGAAGATGCTGAAGCAGTTGAGGTAGAGGTCCTTAAAGGTGCTGAAGCAACAGAGGTAAATGACCTTAAAGATACTGAAGCAGTTAGTAATGCTGCAATTGATGAGAAGCAGTATATAGCTATTGGGAGGTGATGGATTGTGAATTTAGTGGATGTAGAAGATGCTGTTCTGTATCCAAGCATCAGAGATACTGAGAGCGAAAAGGATGTAGAAATAATATATACAGACATGGTAGCTAATGGTACGCAGGAAAGTACCTATTTTCCTTATAGTTTTCGCTTACATCGTGTTGTAATTGATCTTTTAGGTAATCAATATATGCGAAGTATAGAAGAATATAGTGAAGACGAAGGTTATATTATAGGCGAACAATTATGTGAGCAAAAGAATTTGAAGCGCTTAGCAAAAGAATATCTTCCAGTAAAAAAATTCCTGGACTTTTTAAAAGAGAAAAAGTTTTGGAGTGAGAATTTGAGGATTTTTGCTATTTACTTATATGAAAGTGAGGAAAGCGCGGAAAATAAACAAGATTTTTTACTTCTGACGGATAAATATATATATATTCGTTATGATAATGGTATGCAGTGGGAACGTTATGGCTACTATGAAAAGCAATTTTACAGCGATGTATTAGCAGCTAATCAGCCGTGTGATGTATTTAAACAATTTTTACGCGATATCAGAAGGCTAAATACTTCGATGATTTCTGCTATTACCAGTCAGCATCCTGTATGCTTGGAAAATTTTCTTTATCGTAGCAGGTATCTTGAGTTTTTAACGAAGTATGCCGTAGCTGATAATAGCATTTCGCTGTTTGCTTACAATAAGCTGGAATATATGGCGCGAGTTTTTGGAATTGCAAGCCGTGATTTTTTACAGTGGCTTAGTTCAGCCACAAAAGTAAAGGAAATAACTGATACCAAACTCAAAAAGCTTATTAATGATTTCCGCAAAGATATCAGCAGTAATGTGCAGGCTAATGTGTTGCTTGCGTATATGGATGCTTTAGAGCTGGTTTTGGATAAAGATGAAAAGTTTAAAAAGGTTTTTGCTCAGAAAACCTATTGTGGTAAGGAATTTTATGAGCAGTACATGGAGTATCTGAAACTGAAAGCAGAGCTTGTAGAGAAGCAAGAACAGGTTTGGCTTCAAGCGTCTGAAGGTGGCAATGATTATAGATTAGCAGATTTCACTAAACAACTTCAATATAATCACAATATTGAAGAACAGATTTTAAGAATAGGAGCTGAGATTAATGATGTCGAGTACTGAAAATGAAGTTAGAAGAATTATGAAGGTGCAATTGCGCTTTAAAGCAAAATCGGGCGAAGAGAATGTTTACGAACAGGAAGGATTGCAGAGCAAGCCGTTAGAGAAGATAATGATACCGTTTTCTTTAAATGCCTTTAATGAGCCGGAAGAATTTCAATTTGTGGTTTGGGAAAGCCAGGTTAGCCAGGAAACCATTAGTGATTACGATTATTTTAAGTTTATTGTGAAGAATGAAGGATATTCTGAGGATAAAGAAAAAGAATATCAGATGCAGAAACGCAACAGCATTTTTGCTGCTTTGCCGGAAGAGTATTTTGAGTTCCCAAAGAATGATTTTCCAGATTTTCCAAAAATGAACTATTATGATATTACTGAACAGGAAATGTTTGGCTATGAGAGAATTCCTGCAAATACGTTGATATCGGAAAATGTTGGCTTATGGGCTGACAGTGGACTGCGTAAGCTGGAAATTGAAATTAAGGGCTTGGATGAACAGCTTCACGGAGCAGGAGAAGAAAGAAAGGTTGGCAGCGACGAAAAGATTAAGGCTGCCTTCTATTGGGATAGAATTGAAGGTGAGGATATTCCCCAACACTTTGAAGAAAAAATCCGCTATAACGAAGCAACACATGCTTACTATGTTTTCTTGAATACTAATAAATATGGTGCCTTGATGCAAAATCAGAATACTGTTTATTGCAAATTCCAGGGACGTTTTACGCTACATGTTAGTCGTAGAGACTATAAATATGTATATTCTTATCCTGTAGAAATTTGCTTTTATAAGACAGGCCTGAATGAAAAAGGTAAAAATAAGCTCATTGATAATAATCCGGTATCTATAGACTTTGGTACGAGTTCTACCTGTGCTGCAGTTAAGGCTGATGGCCGAGCAAGATTATTTACTTTGTCTGGCGATAAGAAGCTGGAAAAAGATGCAGATAATAAGGCTGTTGATAATAAATACGAGAATCCGACCAATGTATTAATTTATAATTGGGATGAATTATATAAGCAGTGGTCGCAAGATAACCATAACATGCCATATTTTGTGACAAAAAGCGATAGCGTTGATGTGGATTGTGCAGATTATGATTCCGGTTATACTGTTCAGGATGTATTTCAGGAAGTGGACGAAGAGGATGGACGCAGAAAGATGCGTGCTATTTTAACGCAGCTGAAGATGATACCGTATCTTTTGCAAAGAGATGTTGAAAAAAAGGTTTATCCCTACAAGGGAGAGACTGTTATAAAAATTACAGATAGTATCGACGAAGAGTCTGATAACATGTTTAATCCAATAGCTTTTTATGGTTATTTATTAGGCCGTGCTATCAATAATCCTAGTGGGCATAAGATATATACAAAGTATAATATTACTTGTCCTGTTAAATTTGATAACGAGGTAAAAGAAAAGATTCGCACATCGTTAGAATATGGTCTTATGCGTGCTTTGCCGAAAAATATTCGCAAGGGCGTTAACCAAAAGGGCAAGAGCATTGTCAGCGTAAAAATGGAAAATTCTGAACCGGTGGCTTGTATTGGTGCCTTTGTTGGTAAGCAGTTGAAGCTTGATGCTAATGCTGCTGAGAAGTTTGCAGTCTACGATCTTGGCGGTGGCACAATGGATTTTGTGTATGGTGTATTCCGTGAGGCTAGGGACGAAGATAATGTAGAGCAAGATGCTGTTATTGAAATTTTAGGCTTGGGCGGCGATAGTTCCATTGGTGGTGAAAAGCTTATTCATAAGCTCGCTTATAAAATCTATAAGGATAGCAGAAAAAATATTGAAGATAATAGAATTCCCTTTGCATTGCCTGATGGAGAGCTCAAACCAGATGGATTTGAAGGCCTGATTAGAGAAAACTATGGTGCTGATGATATTGCTGATGCTAACGTTAATATTTTAAAAGAAAAGCTTGCTGCTAAATTATTTAAGTATAGTGGTGAAGACATCAATATGAAGGAAATGTTTGCAGAAGGAGAAGGTAAGGATGCACATCATGTTGAGTTTACTCTAAAAGATGTAAATAACGAAGAGGTTTCTGTGGTGCTTACAGTAGATGGCATAGATGACTTTTTGGAGGAAAAAATAAAAGAAACTGTAGTCAATTTTGCCCAGGAGATGGATGCAGCATTTAGTAAAGAGTTTGGTGGCGACTATCACAGAAAAGATGTGCATATTTTCCTGGCTGGCAATGCCTCGAAACAAAAATATGTTTCGGAAATTATGGAGGAAGAGGAATTCTTTAAAGAGGCGGATATCCAAAGAATTGGTAAGATTGCTGGTGAAGAAGATGGTTTGAGCGCAGAGTATAAGATCAATGAAAAGACTGCTGTTGCATTTGGTCAGTTGAACTTAAGCAGTTATCATATTGACGACAACAGAATCAGAATTAACGCTGACTTACCGCCATTTCAGTTCCATGTTGGCTATAGGGATTCCAAAAATGATGAATTTGTCTGCGTTATTGCCAAAAATGCTACTTCACAGGATTGGGTGATGGCTAATCCTATTGATACGGACAATGAATGTACGCAATTAGAGTATACAGGCAGCTCTGTTGAGCAGAGAGATAGCTTTAACCCTTTACAGCATGAAATTGCTGATTATGATGAGGATGATGGCAAGAGCAGATTATATTTGAGAATTAATTCTGAAGATACGCTTGAATACAGATTGGGTACGAAAAAAGAAGGTCCGCAGAATGACGAGGCTGTTGATGAAAGTAAGCTTATCAAGCTCAAATAAGTTGCTGATTATTAAACAATGCAGAGTTTTATCTTTGGCTTACATCGGAAATGGAGGTAATATTAGTATGGGTGATAGTGAAGTAAAGCAAAAAGTAGAGCTTAATAAAAAATTGCTGAATAAAGAGGAGATGGAACAGCTTATTAAAGATGCAGTAAATACGGCATTAGAAGAAAACTTTAACTTGTATTTTGCAAAGGCGGCTAAGCTTTCTCTCGCAGAAGATTTGCTTTATTTGAGAAATGCTGTTGATCAACTTGTAGCTCCGCTTAAAGCTAATGTTGATGATTTGAAAAAAACATTGGAAGAAAATCATCTCCGTGATGTTACTGAATTACGTATTAAACAAAAGCAATTAGATGATAAAGAGGCAGAGCTTTTTATTGCCAAGGAAGAGGCTACTAATTTACAGAATCAGTTAGCTATGCAGGAGACTGAAATGGGTAGGAAAAAAGAAAAAATTAAAAAACTTGAGTTACAAGTGGATGAGCTTATGCAAAAGTTAGAAGCTAAAAAAGCTGAAGCTGCAGATTTAGCAACTAAGCTGAGTGTAAGCGAAGCAAAAGGAAAAGACCTGGAGAAGAAATTGTCCGATAGCGAAGCTGAAGCAGCGAAGTTGTCAACTGACTTGAGTGCAAGCGTAGAAAAAGTCCAAGGACTGGAGCAAGAATTGTCTGACAGCAAAGCCGAAGCAGAGAAGTTGTCGACTGACTTGAGTGCAAGCAAAGAAAAAGCCGAAGGACTGGCCCAAGAACTGTCTGACAGCAAAGCCGAAGCAGCGCAGTTGTCAACGAAGTTGAGCACAAGCAAAGAAAAAGCCGAAGGACTGGCCCGAGAACTGTCTGACAGCAAAGCCGAAGCAGCGCAGTTGTCAACGCAGTTGAGCACAAGCGAAGAAAAAGCTCAAGAACTGGAACAGGAACTGACAAAAGTTGATGCTCTGTTACAACCTTATCATGAAATTTATAAGGCTTTTGTGGCTTGCCCTGTATTTAAGAATTTACTTTCGCAGCGTGGTATAAACGATGAAGAAAAGTCTTCAATGTTGAAATTGGCAGAGGTTTTAGGTGAAAGCTATACTATTGCCGAAGATATGTATGAGCAGATGAAGAGTGCCAAGAAAGAAAATAAAGAACTTTTGACGAATGCAGAAGGAATTGTTTATAGCCTCTTAAATCAATATTATCGTGAACATAATAATATTGAGGTAGATATTTTCACGTTGCCTGGCGAGCAGAATTTTGAACAAGACTTTGTAAAAACTGATTTTAACAAGAATGAACAAGAAGATTTAACAGATCCTGTAGGTGCTAAAAACAGAAAGTTTGCTGCTAAAGTTTATGTTCCGCGTTTAAACAGAGACAACGGCAATATGATTAGGAAAGCTATAGTTGAAGCCTCTAATATATAATGCTTTATTTAAATCATGAAGAGGAAAAGACAAGAGTTTTAGGTCCTGGTATCAGGTATGTAGTCTGGGTACAGGGGTGCAAACGCCGCTGCCCAGGCTGCATTAATCCCTTAGGACAGCCTTTGTCTGAAAATGGTTATTGGAAAAGTGTAGCTGCTTTAGAACAGGATATCCTTCAGCTTGAAGGTCTGACGGGCATAACGATTAGTGGCGGAGAACCTTTTTTGCAAGCTGAAGCTTTAGCAAAGCTGGTTAAACTGATCAAAGAAAATAGTAAGCTCGATATTATGATTTATAGCGGTTATACATTAAGGCAGCTGCGTGAGATGCAAAACGCAGATGTTGATTATATATTAGGTAATATTGATTTACTGGTCGATGGAGAATATGTGGAAGAATTGAATCATAATACGATATATCGTGGTTCAGATAATCAGGTTATACATTTCTTGTCTTCTAAATATATTTCCTTTAGAGAAAAAATCAATAATACACATAATCGTTCTGTAGAATTCGTTTATAAAAATGACGATTTGTTTTTGGTAGGAATTCCGGAAAAAGGATTCGATGAAAAGTTTTGGCAAAACTTGCAAAAGGTTTACCTAAATAAATCAAGGGAGGATACAAAATGAGTGGTAAAAAGGGTTCTGAAGTAGCTAGTGTTTTAAAAATGGGCGAAACTGCACGTAAAGATACTGATAAAAAGTATGATATTAAAATCAATGATTTAGAAAAAAAGATGCAGAGCACTTATGAAAAAGCACAAAGCTTGGAGCATACTATTTTAGAAAAAAAGATTCAGGGTAGCAAAGAAGCTCAACAGATGTTTGCTTCGCAATTAAAACAGGAAGAAGAACGTTTGGCAGCTATAAAAAAACAAGCTGTAGTAACATTTAAAGCAAAAGATATTAAAGGACGTTTAGCAGAAGTAAAGAGTAAGTTAGTGTCAGCGGATAATAAAGCTGCTGATATAAGAGCACGTATTGCGTATAAGCATGACTATTGTGATAATGAATATAGAGAGGCCACTGCTGTAAAGAATACTTACTCAGCATGCAGAGCAGATTATGAAAATATTTATAATACTGCTGTACAAAATCATAATGCGGTTACAGCAGAGTTAAACAGATTGAATAAGTTGAATAGTGAAGCACAACAGATAGCTGAGCAAATCGAAAAAATGAATATTATTGCTAAAGAGAAGCAAGAAAGTGACAGCTTTAGACAAAAAATTAGCGACACGGTAGCTGGCATTGATAAAAAAATCGCTAAGAAGTTTTTGGCGGCTGAATATAGTGATATAGAAAAAAATGCTCAAAAGTTTTATGCAATGACTGATAAAGAGGTCTTGAATAGCTTTAGTCAATATTATGAAAAAGTAACAGCATTTGTTGGCAGCTTGAATGAAAAATATGCTCAGTGGAAACAAGAGAAAGCTGACGCTGAAGGTTTAAAGCAGCAGGTGTTGGAGATGACAGCAGAGCAGTTTAAAGATCCCTTTGAATGTGCGTTAGGCAACGATGATAGTGAACAACTTCCATTGTTTCCGTTTTTGAAAAAGTATGTAGAGACAGATTTTGAAACAAAATATAATGCCGGAATGAGTAAAGTCGAAAAACTACTTACTGAAGAAAAGTTTGTTGAAGCCAAACAAATATTAAGTGAAGCACAAAATACTGTTATTGAGGCAAGCAGGTTTGCAGCAAACCTTTCAGAACGTATACAGGCGAAAAGTGGCATGGCTTTAGAGTTGTACAACATTATGAGTGATATGGGGTATGACGTTAATAGCGAAATTATTGATGATAACCCTGACAATGGATTTCGCATAATCTGTCAGGCTGGTGATGAAATTATTGATTTCAATACTGTGAACATCGATGAAGATGGCCGTGTAATAGTAGATATTGACCATACGGAAGCTGTTGGAGGAACGTGTAAGAATACTTGGCCCCAAATTGTAAAAAATTTACGGGAAGCAGGTATTCCTATGACTGATGTAACTAAAAATGGCAACAGTATTTTGTATGCCCAACAGGTACAGGGTGCTAAAACTAAATCAGCAGCAGCGGGCAAAGCTAAATTAATGGAGGGATGAAACAAATGTCTAGTGAACCGAAATTAGAGACTTTTATTAGTAGAATCAAGAAAGAGAATTTACAAGTAGAAGAATTATATAATAATCCTGATAATTTAAAAGAGCTTTTATGGTTTTTTGATAAAGAGAGGGGAAACGAGGTAGCCCAAAAAATCCATGAAGAAGAAGTAGCTGCGCACGCTGACATTGTAAAGAATTTAGCAAGCCTGTATCCGCTTTCCAAGTATGTTTTGAATGCTTTCTATCAGCAAGATGCAAATGGAACTGATGCTTATTTTATTGACGTACTTAAAGAAAGTGGCGATATAGTTGCTTCTATTAAATCTGTTATCAGAGATATAGAAGTAGAGAAGCTTAATACAACCACTACCTTTCAGGATTATCAAAGAAGAGTAGAGAGCTTGAATAAGGAAATAGAAGAGAAGCAGGCTTCATTGAAGGATTTGGATGCTCAAAAGCAAGAGGTAACTAGATTACAAGATGAGTTAAATAAAATAAACAAGGACATAAGTGATTTAAAGAATGTAGATATCAATGAGCTGAAAAAGAAGAAAACTACTAAAGATAACGAATTAAAGTGTCTTAAAAGTGAAAAAGCAAAGCTTAACGGTGATATTGATAAAATCGAGAAGCAGTTAGAGGCTGAAAAAGAAAATATCAGTGATGAGAAAATAATTGCCAAATTGAGAGAATTATCCAAGATGTTACCGACGGGAGTTGAGTACTAATGGAGAACGACGTAAAGATACAGCATAGAATTATTGATAAAATTGAAGAGAAACGCCAGAAAGGACAAATAGTACATTTCCTTACAGGTAGCGGGATTCAGGATAATTATTTCTATAATTATTTGGAAGGTGTGCTTAATCTTGCGGATAGTTTAAAGACATATTATTTGCGCAAGGAAAACGAAAAAAATAGTGAAAAATACGATTTCCTGATACATTGCTCTTATGCTGCAGAAGCTGTTTTTTATTATAAGAAAAACCAGGATGGAGAAATTGAAAAAATAGATTTTAAGGATTTAAAAGTCCCGAAACGCTGTGGTGCTTTTGCGACGGCGAACAAAAATAGAGCTAATAGTAAGTTACAGGAAGAAGCTCAGAAAGAAGCTGAAGATGCGACAAAAGGTCATGATGTAGCGCTAGTGACGGGTAGAATTGGCGAACTTCTAAAAGATGGCATAAAAATAGTACTGCTTTTAGAGGGCATGGAATGGATCAGCAAAATGTACGATGCACAGCAAGATTTGCGCTGGATTGGCATACTGACGAAATGGGCTAAGGAAAATAATTTGCTTGTTGTAGCTACAATCAATGATTTTGAAAGTATTAAAAAATATGGCTTTGAACAAGAAGAGACTTTTATTGGAAATCCTAGCGATTTGGAGATTCGGTATACGTATTTGAGATACCTTTTGCGCAAAACGAATGATAACTATCATTTAGATTTAAAAGTACTGCAGGATGTTACGCAGGCGCTTAGTGCTGGTAAAAAATCATTGGTTGACTGCATGCGTATCTTGAGTGCTGTGCTGGCTAAAAATAAGGTTCGTTTGGAATGGAAAGATTTTGATAATAGTATAACTAAAAATATTGCTGAAGAAGTTAAATTAGCGGATGTACGGTTAGATTCCAAAACGAAAGAAAGTATAAAAGCTTCTGTTGACAAATTTATGGATTCTCCCAAAGAGGCTAGAAAAGGCTTCATTTTAACAGGACCTCCTGGAACAGGTAAAACAATGATTGTTAAAGCGCTTGCAAATGAAGAAAAATGTTATTTTATGGCTCCTACTTTAGGTGATCTTAAGGGAGAATATATTGGACAAAGTAGTGGTAAAATAAAGCGTATTTTTGCAGAAGCCAGAGCTAATCAGCCAACCATCTTATTTATTGATGAAGCTGATACAGTATTTCCTAGCAGAAATATGGGAAGCCAGGGAGACAGTTTTGGTTTAGATATGGTTAATCAGTTCTTGCAGGAAATAGATGGTGCAACGACTGGTGAGCAGAAAATTTTTACCATTGCTGCTACGAATAGAGTAGATGTGGTAGATAGCGCTATAAGGAGTCGTTTGTCGGAAGTTATTACCATAGGTTTACCTGATAAGGAAATGAGAAGATTAATTTTCGAGGATAATTTGAAATTCTCCATTAAAGGTAAGTGCTATGAAGAGGATATGCTGAAAAAATCCGAAAAAATGTCCGGACGCGATATTACTAATTTTGTGAAAAAATTAAAGGAAATAGCCAAGTTAGTAAGTATAGAGTTAGGAAAAGATGACGCTATCGATAATAAATTGATAGAAGAGTGCTTTGGCAAAAAAGAACGAGAGGCATTTGAGGAGATTCAAAGAACAGGCTTGATTGAATGCAAGACTCCGGGTGAAATAAAAAATCGCTTTTCAGATGTTATTGGCTATGATGATATAAAAACTAAAATTGGGCGTAAAGCTAAGTATATTTCCTACAATGAAGATGAAAAGCTCAGATTTGAGAATTTTGGTTTGGAAATCAGTAAGGGAACTTTGTTATACGGTCCTCCTGGCAATGCTAAAAGTATGTTGGCAGAAGCGGTTGCAGGAGAATTTGACTTTTACTTTTTTAAGGTAGTCAGCAAAAATTTCGTTAGCTTGTATGCTAATGACACAATTAAAAAGTTAGCAGATATTTTCTCCCGTACTATTCAATTCTCTAAAATCATGTCTGAGGCGAAAGGCATAGTTCTGTTTTTTGACGAATTTGATTCCTTAGCCGGTTCTTTACTTAGCCAGGATATTAGAGGTTCGCTGTTAGATTTTCTCAGTGATCAGGGAGGTTTGCGTAACAAGGACTCTAAAATTCTTTTTATGGCAGCTACTAATTATTATGAGACTATTGATGAAGCTGTTAAGCGTAAGGGGAGAATTGACGAGCATATCTTTATGGATAATCCTACTGAGGAAAACGGTAAGTCTATGCTCGATAACTTATTTAAAAAAGATAAGCATATCAAACAACCTGTAGCCAATAAAGTTTTGACAGGCCTTTATGCAAAATTGTTGGAAATTAGCCGTAGGCAAATAAAAGAAGCAATAAAAATATATGAGCATACAGGTGATGCTGGATTAAGAAAGGGGTGGGAGCAAAAATTGGCAAATACCAGACCATCTGGTTCTGATTTGCGAAATGCGTATCAGGAGATGAAAAATATAGCTTATTATATGAATAAAATTGAAAACAATCAATTGATTATTGATGAAGCTGTATTGCAGGCTTATTCTCCTGAAATAAGAAATAGTTAAGTTTAGAGTAAAAGAGCTTCTAATTATAAAGTAGGCGTCAAATAAGATTACGGTTTACCCATCGTGCAATTTAATATTATACTATCTGCGTAGACATGGAGTCTGCGCAGTTTTTTTAGACAAAAATTTTCATTGCTCTTGTAATTTCTGATAACGTATAATAAGTTGCGCAAAACTATTGACAGTACCAAGTAAAAAAGTCATAAACTTTAATAATATAGATTCTAAAAATTTTGACGATAAATTTTAATTTACCACTACAAAATACCCTATTTCCCCCTATGCGGTCTGTACGTTTTCCCCTTTTTGCCCATTGCCGAAGCGCAGCTGTTGCAGCAGTAGCGTTTGTCGGCACGGCGGCCGCTGATGAGAAAATAATTGCTGCATTTAGGGTTGGCGCAGCGGCGGTATTCACCAGGATTGAGCAGCAGCTGATATAAGTCGAGATAAATGGCCTGCATAAGATAGGTGCATTGCCAAAGGCTGGTAAATTTCTCCTGAAGCATGTGCATTTGTGGTCTGGCGGTATAGATATTGTCATTGATGATATCTAGGATGACGCGTCTGGCAAAAGCGTAGTCAAGGACTGCATTTTTGCTGTTTTCATTGTCAATCATAGTCGTAAGCTGTTTCTTCGTCAGCAGGCCTTTGTCATAGTCTGCCAGAGTTAGCAGTAGGTGCTCGTCTGCAAGCTCGAGAAAGCTTTGCAGCTGGCAGGCATAGTCCGTATCTATTTTGCGCACCTGCTTCAGCAGCTGCGTGTAGGAAATGCGTTTAGTCGTAGTAAAGTATTCCGCAGCCCTGAGCGTGGGAGATTCAATACGCGGCAGCAGGTAGTGCAGGCCGCGTG
>OIZA01000579.1_pt1 | contig 17503 bp, 15 predicted proteins | sample 1588381 | NCBI WGS metagenome assembly OIZA01 (sample SAMN03283277) | human gut metagenome | biome: human-associated habitat; material: feces | host: Homo sapiens | place: Peru | collected 2012 | reverse complement strand
GTTAAAAAAGCAAACTTTGCCACAAAAATTCAAGCAAACCCTAAACCTTGTCATACTGACTTGTCCTTATCTTGCCGATTTATTTTTCCTTTGTCATACTGGGGCTTTGGCGAAGTATCCACAAAATCAAAGTGTGGATTTTTCGCCTTTTTATAAAAGGCTCAAAATGACAAATTCCTTGTATACCAACCTGCCTTGTCATACTGAGCGTAGCAAAGTATCCAAAAATTCGGTGTAGCAGCACAGACAAAGTGATTTTTGCGTAACAAAAATGCGTTAGCAGACAACAACACAAAACAAAGTCTATCTCTCAAAACCCTATACTTTGAAACAAAAATTAAATTTTACCCTGTTAAATTCAGCAAAAATGCTTAAATTTATCCAAAAAGTAACAAAAATTTATATTTTTGCAAAAAAATTTGCCCGCCTTGCTATTCATTTACTTTTCGTTTTTTTAAGGTTAATGGGTTATGACAAAACTTACACGCACATTTTGATGTGCGGACCTACGGCAAATGTGCTTGTGGCAGATTTAACAAAGGCTGGTTATAGGGCGCTAGATTTGGGGCATTTAGCAAAAAGTTATGATTGGCATAAAAAAGGCATTGATATGAGCAAATCAGGCGATAATGTTGTTAAATTTTTTGACCCCGATGAGTGAAATTTAAGGCTTTGTTGTGTGAATTTTTGCTTAATATGTAAATTTTTGATTGTGCGCAAGCTCTTTTTTGCAACAAGCCTTGATTTGCGCTATCCTTGTAAGTATGGGTTGTCGGTAAATTTTTACCTGTCATTGCGAGTGCGCCTAAATACTAAATCCTCTCACTCACACTACTTGAAATTACAAGGCTTTGCGCCTTAAAATTTAGGCACTTTTTAAAATTAAAAGCATAGGTTAGATTTTTGTTTTGTCGCAAAACAAAGATTTTCATAGCTTGTGTGTTTTTCTTAATCTCAAAGCAAGGCTTTACAAGTGGATACTCCGCTGCACTCAGTATAACAAGAAATATCTTTCATTGCGAGAATTTGCAAAGCGTGAGCGAGCAAATTTGTGGCAATCCATTTTGTTTTTGGGTGTGCTTGGGGATTTTGGGGTTGGTTTGTTTGGCAAGCTGAACTTTGTTTGGAGTTTAGGGTTTTGGCTCGCTCGCAATGGCGAAAATTTCATAATTTTTTGTAAAATTTATTAACAATGATGAGCTGTAAAGAATACGACTCGTTTTTTGTAGTGATTATTTTATGGGTTTATGTTGGCAAATCAACCTTTTAAGCGAAAAAATTTTTAAATTTGTGTCAGTAGATTTTAGGTATTATTGCTGGGTTTTTAAGCCTTTGCGGTAAGAGTTTGAAAATTTTTGGGTAGGATTTTGAATTTTTGCGAAATCGTGCTGAATTTGTGCTAAAATTTAGGCTTAAATTTGCAAATTTAAGGAAAATTATGTTGAAAAAAATGCTTTTTATGCTTTTGTTTTGTGGGTTTTGCGTGGATTTTGCTTTGGCAAAGGCTACTGAAAACAACGCCAGCAGTCAAAGCACCCTGCTTGAATTTGAGCGCAAAACAAAGCATTTGAGTGCTAAAAGCACGAGCGCAAAGGCTCGCAAAAGTGAGCGCGTAAAAATCCCTACGCATTAAACGCCTTGTTATGAAATTTGTGCTAGAATTTGGGCTTTAAAAGCGAAAAATTTAAAAGTAAGGCTTAAATTTTTAAGGAACGAAAATTGCTTTTATGGCTTGTAAAAAAAGCCTAAATTTTAAAACAAAAGGGACAAAAATGCAAAGACTTCGTATCGCGGTGCAAAAATCAGGGCGTTTGAGTAAGGACTGTGCGGACTTGCTGAAAGATTGCGGCGTGAAAATGCACATCCACGAGCAAAGCCTCATCGCCTTTGCCACGAATTTGCCTATTGATTTGCTGCGCGTAAGAGATGATGATATACCCGGGCTTGTTTTTGACGGCGTGGTTGATTTGGGGATTATCGGCGAAAATGTCCTTGAAGAAAATGCGCTTGAACGCAAGGAACTTGGCGAAAAGGCTGAATTTAACTTGCTTAAAAAGCTTGACTTTGGCGGCTGTCGTTTGAGCCTTGCGCTTGACGGAGATGCTTGCTACAAGGGGCTTGATGACTTTCGTGGGCTACGCATAGCCACTTCTTATCCGCAACTTTTAAGGCGTTTTATGAGCCAACAGGGCATTGAATACAAGCACTGCACGCTTACAGGCTCGGTTGAAGTGGCGGTTCGAGCTGGGCTAGCCGATGCGATATGTGATTTAGTATCGAGCGGAGCGACCTTGCAAGCAAACGGGCTTAAAGAAGTCGCCACGATTTACGAGTCCAAAGCCTGCTTGATACAGCGAAAGGGCGAGTTTGCAAAGGAGCTTGAAGAGCTTACTACTAGGCTTTTGCTGCGCATTGACGGGCTTATGCAGGCAAGAGAGAGCAAATACATAATGCTGCACGCCCCAAAAGATAGGCTTGAAAAGATAAAGGCTTTGCTGCCCGGTATGGAAAAACCGACTATCTTGCCGCTTGCAAATGATGAAAACAAGGTGGCTTTGCATATGGTGAGCAAAGAAACGCTATTTTGGGAGACTATGGAGGCTTTGAAAGCACAAGGCGCAAGCTCTATACTCGTGCTGCCCATAGAAAAAATGTTAAAGTGAGAGAAAATGCAGATTTTACACTATGAGAAACTAAACAAGGTGCAAAGAGAGCAGGCTTTGCAGCGTCCAGCGATAAATTTAGGGGAGCAAACCTCGCAAGTGGTGGCAAGTATCATCAAAGAAGTGCGTGAATTTGGCGACAAGGCTTTAATCGAACAAGCCTTGAAATTTGACAAAGCCCAAATTTCAAGCGTTAGAGTAAGCAAAGATGAAATCAAAAACGCAAAAATAGACAAAGCCTTGCAAAAAGCCATAAAAACAGCCTATAAAAACATAAAAAAATTCCACGAAGCTCAAATTTTCAAGGGCATTGACATAGAAACGATGAGCGGAGTGCGTTGTGAGCTGGTTTCTCGCCCCATTGAAAAGGTAGGGCTTTATATACCTGGGGGGCTTGCGCCGCTTTTTTCTACGGCTTTAATGCTGTGTATCCCTGCTAAAATCGCAGCTTGCAAAAAGATAGTTTTAGCAAGTCCTGCTAAAATCAACAACGCCATACTTTTTGTAGCCAAGTTGTGCGGTGTTGATGAGGTGTATCAAATGGGCGGAGCGGGCGCGATAGCCGCACTTGCTTATGGCACGCAAAGTGTTTGCAAGGTGGATAAGATTTTTGGACCGGGAAATGCCTTTGTAACGGAGGCTAAAAGGCAGGTAAGTGCTGATATAAAGGGCGCTGCGATTGATATGCAAGCAGGACCAAGTGAGGTTTTAATCATCGCTGAAAAGGGCGCAAATGCTGAATTTATCGCGCTTGATTTGCTTTCACAAGCAGAACACGGAGCAGACTCACAGGTGATTTTGCTTTGCACTGATGAAAATTTAGCCCTTCGCGTAAGCAAACAGGTGCAAAAAGAGCTTGAAAACTTGCCCCGCAAGGAAATCGCTCAAAAGGCAATAGCAAATTCACGCATTATCATCGCTAAAAATTTGGCTCAATGCGTGGAAATTTCAAACGAATACGCGCCTGAACACTTGATAATCCAAACAGCAAAGCCAAGAGAGCTTTTAAAGCACATAAACAACGCTGGTTCGGTGTTTTTGGGAGCTTTTTCGCCCGAATCAATGGGGGATTATGCAAGCGGGACAAACCACGTTTTGCCTACTTATGGGCTGACAAGGGCGCATTCAAGTTTGAATTTGAGCGATTTTTGCAAGAAAATGACCGTGCAAGAGTTGAGTAAAAAGGGCTTTAAAAAGCTTGCTCCAAGCGTTGAAATTTTAGCTGAAAATGAAAGGCTTGATGCGCACAAAAAGGCTGCAAGCGTGCGTTTGAAGACACTTAAAGAAAAAGAGTAAAAAATGTGTAAAGAGTTATTAAATTTTTGCTATAATGAAACACTTGAATTTGCGTTTTAAGGACACTCAATGCAAGATATGAACGAACTTTTAGTCCAAAGCATAGACACTTTGCCGCCTTTGCCAAAGACGGTGTGCGATTTGCAAGCCTATATAGACAGCGCTGGGGCAAATGTAGAGATAGACAAAGTCGCCCAAATCATCTCTGGCGACCCGCTCGTTACGGCTAAACTTTTGCAGCTAGCGAACTCGCCTTTTTATGGCTTTTCGCGCGAAATCACCACGATACAACAAGTCATCAACCTTTTAGGCGTGGGCAACATAAGAAACATAGTCATCGCAGACTCCATAAAGACGGACTCTAAGGTTGATATGTCGCCTTACAATCTCGACACCAACGAGTTTTTGCGGAAGTGCAACGAAGAAACGCGCTTTATCTCCGAGTGGCTTTTAGAAGAGGACAGGAAGCTTTCCTATCTGCTCGTGCCTTGCGCTATGCTGCTGCGTTTTGGAATGATAGTTTTTTCAAATTTTTTGATACAGCAAAAACAAAACGCTGAGTTTTTAAACGCCCTAAAAGCAAGCAAATTTGAAGACATTAGCTCAGCCGAAGAGCAGTTTTTGGGGGTTGATCATATCTCGTTTTTGGGCTTTTTGTTTCATCGCTGGAATTTTGATGAAAATTTAGTCGAAAGCGTTTGTTTTGTGAATTCTCCGCACGCTGCTGGGGACAATGTCAAAAAGAACGCCTATGCTTTGGCGATTACCAACAACATTTTCGCCCCATACAATGGCGGCTCGAAGTTTCGCGTGAATTCAGCACTTGCCCTTATCAAAGAAGCAAACGGACAGGGCATTGTCTTTGATGAAAACAATTTCAAAGCCAAGCTGCCCGACTTTGCAAAGAAAAATTTGCCCTAAATTCGTGGCAAGCGATGCTGAAAATCACCCTGCCGCCGAATGCTTTTTTAGATGATTATGTGCTAAATGCCGAGTTTCACAAGTTTGCGGGCATTTCTAAAAACGCTTATAAATTTTGGAAAAACGCCCTTGCGGCAAATTATAGCGGCACGCGCATAGTGTTTTTACACAGGGCGCACATTTTGCAAAAACACCAAAACGCCTTAGCTCAATGCACGAATTTAAGCGGTTTCACGCTGGCAAGTGCCTTTTGCTCTTTTACCACGCTTTCGCCCTCGCACCTTGTGGCTAAAAACGGCTCGCAAATCTACAAACTGCTTGAAATCAAAGAGCTTTGCGGGGTAAAATTAGTGAATTTAAAGGCGTTTTATGACTTTTTGAATTTAAGCTACGAAAAATACATTTACATAGAAAAGTGCCATTTTTTCAGCCCCACACCGCTTGAAAAACGCATACAAATCACGCCAAGCCTATGTGTGGGGTATTATTAGCTTATTTTTCTTAATAATTTAAAGTAAATTTTCGACAAATTTTAGCAAATTTTTGTCAAATTTCGCTATAATCGCCCTTTTGTTTTGTCAAAATTTGACAAATTTAAAAGAAACAAAAGGCACAAATGAGCGAATTTTTAGCAAAAAGGACAAAGATGATGACGCATATAGGCGATGATTTAGATAAATTTTACTCCATACCGCATTTAAACAAACCCGTTACTTTCTTTGGCTCGGCGCGCCTTGCGCCCAACAGCCCTTACTATGAGCAGGCAAAAAAGCTGGCTTTTATGTGCGTGCAGGCTGGATTTAGCGTGGTTACAGGCGGGGGCGGGGGTATAATGCAAGCTGCAAATGAGGGCGCATTTAAAGCCGCTTTAAATTTAAAGCTTAGCGAGGCTGAAAAAGAACAAAAATCCATAGGTTTTAACATTTTTTTGCCTTTTGAGCAAAAAGGAAACGATTTTTTAGGATATAATATCACTTTTAAGAGCTTAGCCATTCGCAAAATGGCTCTTGTGGAGAAGAGTCTTGCTTTTGTGATTTTCCCCGGCGGCTTTGGCACACTTGATGAGTTTGTAGAAGTGCTTACTTTAAAGCAACTTGGCTTTAAAGATGTGCCTATTTTTGTTGTAGGGCGGGAATTTTGGCGAGGCTTTGACGAGTTTATCAAGTCATCTTTGCTTTCGCTTAATGTTATCTCAAAGGGTGATGAGTTAAAGTATGAAATCACTGATGACTTAGAATTTATCGTAAAAAAGTTAAAGGAAGAGTATGAAAATTCTAGTCGCAATGAGTGGCGGGGTTGATAGCACTGTAACAGCTTATACCTTGCTGCAACAAGGACACGAGGTTGAGGGTTGTTATATGAAGCTGCACGGCAAGCCAAATTACCACGAGGCAAATATAGCTAAGGTTGAAAAAGCTGCTCAATTTTTAGGCATAAAGCATCACATTTTGGATTTGCAAGATGATTTTAAAGAGCGCGTGTATATGCCTTTTGTGGCAAGCTACAAGGAAGGCAAAACGCCAAATCCTTGCGCTTGGTGCAACCGTTTCATCAAACTTGGCAAGTTGCTTGAATTTGCTAAAAGTTTAAACTGCGAAAAACTTGCCACAGGGCATTATGCACGCGTTGAAAATGGCTTGCTGAAAACAGCCTTTGATGAGACAAAGGACCAGAGTTATTTTTTAGCAAGTGCTGACAAATCAGCCCTATCTTATCTTATCTTTCCTTTGGGCGAGAAAAAAAAAGAAGCCGTTAAAGCCTTTGCTGCGAGCATTAAAGAGCTAGAAAGTTTTGCCACGCAAAAGGAAAGTGCTGAAATTTGCTTTGTTGAAAACACTTACATAGAAGTTTTACAGCAATTTATGCCCACAAATGTCAAAGGCTCAGTGCTTGACAGTAGCGGCAAAATAATAGGCAAACACGATGGCTATATGCACTACACTATCGGCAAAAGGCGAGGTTTTGAGGTGCGTGGCGCGCACGAGCCGCATTTTGTGCTGAAAATCAAACCGCAAAGCAACGAAATCGTAGTGGGCTTAAAAGATGAGCTGAAAGTGAGTGAATTTGAGCTTGAAAAAATCAATCTTTTAGTGGATAAAACTTTTTTGAGTGAAAATAAACTTTTGCAAAACAGCTTAAATGCTGAAAATTTCAGCTTTAAATGCGAGGTTAAAATCCGCTACCGAAGCAAAAGCACGGCTTGTGTGGTGCAAGTTTTGCCAAATTTAAGCGCGAAAATCACACTTTTAGAGCCTGTTTATGCCCTTGCAAGCGGGCAAATGGCGGTGTTTTATGATAAAGACACCGTGCTTGCAAGCGGGTTTATCAGCTAAAACTGCAAGAATTTAGGCGTTTTGCTTTAAAAAGCATTTATTTGTGTGCTTTTTGTTGTGGTGAGCTGTTTTCACAAAAACAGCGTGGTGGCTTGGGCGAAGTGGCTTTTGCGTGGTAAAAATGCGTTGCTAGCGCATAGCACAAAAAACCATAAATTTAGCGTTGCGTTGCCTTGCGCCTTGCCGTCCCTACAAAATGCACTTTCTTTGCCTATCATCACGAGCCTTATGAAATGGGGACATAGCAATCCATAAAATTTAGGCTTTCGCTCAAATTTGCCATACCAAACACTCTTTGTGTCATAAATCTTGTCATACTGAGCGTTAGCGAAGTATCTATAAACTATCTACATTGCCATACCCGAGCGCAGCGAAGTATCCATAAATTTAAAGTGCAAATTTACATTTGAAAGTATGGATTTTTCGCTTTGTGCTAACGCACTCCGCTCAAAATGACAAGCTCTTTGTCGTTTTTACTTGTCATACTGAGTGCAGCGAAGTATCCATAAATTCAAAGCGTATCTTAAATTCTTTGGATTTTTTTGCTACGGCTGCGCCTTGCAACCCGTTGGGTCGCTACGCTCAAAATGACAAGGCAAGGTTTTTCTCTTAAAAAATTCAAAATAACAAAGCTAACTTATCGCTTAAATTTAGCGTAGGTTTGGTTTTTTTCTTTTAGAAAACTCAAAATAATAAAGCCCTTTATTTCAAAATGACAAAAAGTAAGACTTTCGTTTTAAAAACACCTGCCAAAGCCTTTGTGAAAGTTCAAAGCATTTATCACAAAAAAGTCGCCTTAAAAATTCACAAAACGCTGATTAGCCTATAAGCGTGCCGATGCCTTTGTCCGTGAAAATTTCAAGCAGCAGGCTGTGCTTAACGCGTCCGTCTAAAATATGCACCTTTTTCACGCCGTTTTCGCAAGCTTCTACGCAAGAATTTAGCTTGACAAGCATTCCGCCTTGCGTTTTTTGCGCCAAAGCCTTTGCTTCCTTTAAATTCAGCTTAGAGATGAGCGAATTTTTGTCCGCATAGTCCTCATAAACGCCCTCCACATCGCTTAAAAACACCAACTTTTCAGCCCGCAACGCCTTTGCTACCTCACAGGCGACATCATCGGCGTTTATGTTGTAGCTGTTGTAGTTTTCGTCCATTCCTATGGGCGCGATGATAGGCAAAAAGTCCTTTTCGAGCAAGTCTTTTAGCACCTCGCTTTTGACGGCTTCGATTTTGCCGACAAAGCCTAAATTTTCATCTTTTTGCGAGCATTGAAGCAGCGCGCCGTCCTTGCCGCAAATGCCTACGGCTTTGACGCCTTGACATTCTAAATTTTGCACCAAAGTTTTGTTTATGTGATAAAGTGCCATTTCAGCGACATTTACGGCTTCTTTTGAGCTTACGCGTAAGCCGTTTTTAAACGAGCTTTCAACGCCTAGTTTTTCGCACAAAGCCGTGATTTCCTTGCCTCCACCGTGTATCAAAACAGGCTTTAAGCCCACGAGTTTGAGCAAGGCTATATCCTGCATAACCGAAATTTTAAGCGTTTCGTTTTCCATAGCCGAACCGCCGTATTTTATCACCACTATTTTAGCGTTAAATTTGCGTATGTAGGGCAAGGCTTCGATGAGTGTGTTTGCTTTTTCTAAATATCTTTGCATTTTTTATCCTTAAAACCCAAATTCAAGCCAAGCGGGCAAAAAGTGCGCCTAGCCTCCGCCAAGCGCAAATTCTACCCTTTTTTTAAAGCCTAATCCCACTCTCAAAGACGAGTTTCATCTACTTTTTTAGTCCTATGGCTGTTTGGAGCATACTATCGCTTGTGGTTATGCTTTTTGAACTTGCTTCAAATCCCCTTTGCATAACGATTAAATTCGTTAGCTCCGTGCTTAAATCCGTGTTTGACATTTCAAGTTTTTGCCCTACAAAAAGAGCTGGGCGAACGAGCTTGCCTTCATTGTCGTAAAGAAAGCTTGCCGCACCGCTGTTTGAAGTTGCCATAAAGTTATTTCCGCCCACTACTGCTAAGCCTTGCTCGTTGATGAAAGTATAAAGGGCAAGTTTGCCTACGGTTACGGTTTTGCCGTTGGTAAATTGCACGATGATTGAGCCGTCTTGCTCGATTTGATAGCGGTTAAAAAAGCCCTCCGCCACGCCGTTGCCGCTGGATGTTATCGCATCGCTTGTGCTACCTGGCAAGATATACACGCCGTCCCAACCTGCTCCCGTGCGGTTTGTTGATGGGCTATTTGTCGGCGTGCCAAAATTTATGTTTATCACGCCACCTTGCGGGTTTGGCACGCTTGTGAGCGTGTTGCTTATCAAGGCTCCGTGTTGATTAAAGGTGATTTGCCCGCGTGATTCTTCGCCGATGAGCGCGCCATTGTCATCATAAACGCCTGCTACGACTTCGTAAATGTAGTCAGTATCTTTGCCATCCTTATCTTTGCCGCGCTCGGTGAAATGCAGGTTGTATTTTAAAGAACTCACAGAGCCGTCTAGGTTATACACACGCACGCCAAAAGCCTTGTCCTCGTAAGTGCTGCGCTCGCCCACTTGCGTGATGCTTGCTATGCTCGCACTTGCCATATCAAAGCCGTTTGTTGCGGTGAGATTTTCAAGCGAAAAGGTTTTGTCGTTATTGTTTATCGTTATTGCGTCTGTGGTTAGGGTTTTGCCGTTTTTATCTTTAAGGGTGATGACAACCCTGTCGCCATTTTGAATTTGCGCTGCAAGTGGCTTGCCGTCATCGCCTTTTGTGCCTGTTTGCGTAGCGCCTGCTAAACTTCCACTCAAAGTGCCTGTGGTAGCGGTTTTGGTTAGGGTTGTGCCGTTAATCGTTATATCGGCTTGCCCTTGTTTTTTGACTACCGCACTTTTTATACTAACATTTGTTGTATCAAAATTATCGGGTATAGTTACCTCGCTTGTGAAATTTAAATTTGCGTCAAGTTTGGTTTTATAGATTTGTGTATTTTCTGGGTTTTTGCCGTCCGTTAAAGTTATTTCTACCTCATCATTTCCCGCTGCACCTTGATTTACCTGCACTGAACCGCCAAAGCTAACCTTAACGCCTGTCGGCTTAAAAGTCGCTATGTTAATAGCGTTATCTGTTTGTGTTAAATTTAAGCCCGTTTTTTGCGTAGCCGTGTTAAGCACAGCACTAATCGTGCCTTTAAAGGTAGCTTGTGTGGTTACTTCTGGAAAATAATACATATTTTTGCTCGGCACGAAAAGCTTTGTTTGCATAGTGCTTGGAGCTATGGTAAAGTCTTGGTTGGGGTTATTGACGGTGTAGCCACTTGTAACCAAATTATTTGTGCCGTTTAGCCGTCCCATAGCCTGCGCTACCCTGTCGCTAAACTGAGTCGGCACTAGGTTAGGATTTACCGTGCCTAGCACGAAGTTGCCCGAAGCATCGACAAGATAGTTGTTTCCGTCTCGCGTGAATTCGCCATTTCTTGTGTAGTAGGTTTGACTAAACCCACGCACGCCAAAAAAGCCCTTGCCCATAAGCCCGACATCAAATTCGCCCTCTCCGTCCGTAAATGAGCCTTGCTCATAAACAACCTTGCTGGCTGAAAGTAGCGAGCCGCTGCCTATCTCTGCTGGGTTGGCTGAGCGCGAAACCACGCGCTGATAAAAAATGTCAGCAAATTCAGATGAAGTGCGCTTAAAGCCTATGGTATTGACATTAGAAATGTTATTTGCCGTTATATCCACGCCTAAATTCTGCGTTTTAACGCCATTGACTCCGTTCCAAAGCGACTTCAACATAGTTTGCCCTTAACTCAACTGCGAAATGTCGCTGAAATTCACTTCTTTGCCCGCGATGACGAGTTTGAGCGTGCCGTCTTTGAATTTCACGGACTCCACAGGATATGAGCCATAAGTGCTTGTGCTTGTGCCACCATCGACATCAGTGTAAGAAGTTTTCATCGAGTATTTGCCCGCACCCGCGAAAGTGCCATCATCTTTGCGTCCGTCCCAGCCGATGACATTTGTGCCGACTTTGAGCTGGTCTTTGGCGACTTTTATGGATTTTACGACATTGCCTTTTGAATCAAGTATGGTAAATGTCGCTCCGTCTTTGGTTTCTTTTGGCAGATGCATTCTTACTGATATGCTTTGGGTTGAATTTTCAAGCTTAAATGTCGTGTCGCTGATAGTCGCCATTTTGCCGATGGCGTTAAGGGCGGCGAGATTGCCTGTGGAATTCATAGAATCAGCAAGTTTTGTCATCGTATCAACCATAGTTTGCATTGTTTCGTTTGTGTTTTGTTGCATTTCAAGTGCCGCAAGCTGCGAAGTTTGCGTAAGCATTTTGTCCGTGTCCATAGGGTCTGTGGGGTCTTGATTTTGCATTTCTATGAGCAAAAGTTTCAAAAAGGCGTCTTTGTCAAGCATAGAATTCGTCTTTTTTGAAGACGAGCTTGTCGAATTTGTCGTGGAATTCGTGCTGTTGCTTGAATTCGTGGTGGAATTCGTGCCTGAATTTGTAGTCGAATTTGTCGTCGTGTTTGGCGCCACAGCCGTATTTGTCGAGCTGTAATAAGTGTTGTCTGTTACGGTTGCCATTTTAGCTCCTTAATTTGTCTTGTATAGCTTGGTAAGCAAATGCCGTTCCAAATTTAAAAATACTTAGCTAAAACGAATTCTAATGCGGTGTTTTGGGGGTTTATGTTTTCAAACTCTTCTTTAAAGCCGTAACCACTGCGGTTTTTGCCTTGTTGTTGCCTGTCTTTTTTGCTTTGGTCGCTGAAATTCATTTCAAGCCCCGTAAAGCCCATATTGACAAGCGAATTCTTAAATTCCGCTTGGTTTTGGATAAAAAGGTTCATCGTGCTGGTGTTGGTGTTAAAACTTATGTGTAAATTCTGCCCGCGTTGGACAAGCGTAACTTCCACTTCGCCTAAATTTGACGGATTTAAAGTAATGTTAAAGCGCGTAATAGGCGGCTTGTAAGTTTGCATTTGCTCTTTGAAATCCTGCGCGAAATTCCTAAAAGTCTCTTTGAGATTTAAATCGCTTTTAAGCTCACTGCGCGAAACTTGGCTCAAATCTTTAAGCGCGGCGTTTAGCTCGCTGTTGTCATCGCTGCTTATGCCAAAGTCTATTTCATCGGCTTTTGCCACTTGCTCGCTTTGTCGCTCGCTTAAAGTTTGAACACTCGCTGTGCTTGTAGTGTCGGCGTTTAGCTTGCTTTGCAACTTGCTCATCAAACTTTCTAAATTTGTAGGGTTTTTGCTCTCAACGCTTGTGTTTGTGGCGTTTGTGCTTAAATTTTCTTTTGAAAGCTCGCTTTGCAAGCTTTTTTCAAAACTCTCTTTGCTTGTCGTGCCTTTGCTTTCTACGCTGTTTTGAGCTTTGGGCTGTGTTTTAGGCGTAATGGGCTGAATTTGTGGGCTTTGCGCCTTTTGAGTTTGCAGCTCGCTTGATTTTAGCGTGCTTTGGACGATTTTTTCATCTTTAATGACGGGTTTTTCATCGTTTAGCACAAATTTTTGACTCAGCTCGCTTTTCGTTTCTTTGCTCTCTTTTGGGGCAATTTTACTTTCTTTGTTGTCCTTGTTTTCTTTTAAGGAATTTTCTTGCTGGGCTTGATTTACCACGCTTTTAAGGCTTGGCGCATTTTGGGTTAAAACGCTTGCAAAAGTTTTTGGCTCGCTTTGTGGCTTGCTATCAAGTGCGTTTGCAAGCGTTTGTTTTATCTCATTAGCTAGCGTTTCTTTTGCGGGCGTGCTTTTTGGCTGCTCGTTTAAAAGTGGCTTTTCATCTTTTAAAATGGTATTTGTTTCATTTAAATTTGGCTTTGCGACATTTTCAAGCCCCTTGTTTAAGGCTAACTCTACCTTTGCGGGCTTGGTGCTTAAATTTTGCGTTTCATCGCTGTTTAAAGGCGTTTTGCCTGTCTTACTTTGCAGCTCATCAGCCGTGTCTAAAAGCTCGCTGAGCTTTGGTGTCGTGCTTTTTGGCTCGCTTTTAAGCACGCTTGTGTCATCATCGCTTACGCTTTGCAGCACTTTGGCAAGCAGATTTGGCTGGCTTTGCTTGGTGCTTTTGGGTGCGCTGTGGTTTGTGAGCTTGCTTTCGTTTTCTTTGATGAGCGTTGAAATTTTGGTGTTTAAAAACTCTTTAAACACGCTTTCTAAATTTTGCGTGAAAAAATTTGCCTTGTTGAGATTTGGAAAATGCGTTTTAAACTCGCCGATTTGCTCGATTTTAACATTTGTAACCTTTAAATTTAGGCTTTTGGCTATGTCTAAAAGCTCGCTAATGTTTTTCGCGCCTTTTAGGGCGTCAAGATTGCTTTGAGTTTGGATTAGCTGCTGCATTTGCGTGGAGAGATTGCCTAATTTTACTTCGCTGGCTTGAATTTGTAAATTCTCCAAAACAGAAAGGATTTGCATAAAACTCAAATTCTCAAAAAGCGCATTTTGCTCCACTTCGCCCAAAAGTGAGCCTTTTTGAAAAGAGAGTGCTAAATCCTGCAAAAGCGCTTCATCGCTTACTTGCAAATCCTGCGGTAAAAATTCGTTTGATTCGTCAAGGGCTTGCACTAAGGCGTTAAGAAAGCTCGGCGCATCGCCATCTTCTGCCACGAAAGGCGTGGCTGAATTCGCGCCTGTGGCGGTAAATTCAGCCTTTGGAGAGAGATTTAAAAAGCTATTTTGCGAAGTTAAACTTGCCACAAAAACCTTTCATTTATAAAAACGCCCTTTTTGCTAAACTCGGGTAAGTCGCTCGCAAAAGTTCCTCGCAAGGCACTTTAAGCATAGTGTTTTCAAGCTCAAAGCCCTCCATCGTGTCAAGCAACTCGTCCAAATTCTTGGCGTTTTGTATTTTTTTAAAATTGTCCTCATCAGCCAAAGCGTTGCTAAGCTCTGATGAGATACGAACCATTCTACCACTTTGCTGTGATTGCAAAGTTTCAAGCAGACTCAAAGCCTGCCCCACTGCGTCATTGCTCTTGCTTATAAAAGCCTGTCCTGCTGGTCTTGACATTTTGTATCCTTTCAAACGACCTTTTTTAAGTCTTTTCAGACTTTGTATCACTTTGTAAGCAAGAAGTGTTCCAACTTTTAAATTTTCAAAGAAAATGCCCAAAATGCGAGTAGCAAAAGGGCTTTGCAAAAAAAGTCAAATGATTTACGCTTGGTTAATGCCTTGATATTATAATGGTTTATAAAAACAAAAAGGAGATAAAATGAAAAAGTGGTTTTTGTGTCTTTTGTGCTTTTGCTTTGTTTATGCAAATGATGACATTGTGATTGATGAGCATTATTTTAATCAAATGCTTTATAATCTCGTCTTTGGGGCAAGTTGTGATGAAAAAGTGGCGCATCAACACTCAGCTTTTAGCCCAAATACCATTACCGTGTATAATGGCAGCAGTATTGATGGCTTAAAATACGATGAAAACTCCAAACAAAGCAAAATCATTCGCTTTGCGGGCAATTTTTTAGTGGGCGGGATAAAAGAAAATGCAAATTTTATCAGTGCCGATAGAGCCATTTCTTACGCTCTACAAAATGACACTTTGAGCGTGAAAAGTGTTTGCGATAAGCAAAGTTTTAGCATTTTGCACTTTAAAAACGGCGATTTTAACATAAAACTAGGCACAAATCCCACAAAAGAGCTTGCCATAGTAATCAACACAAATTCATCTATGCAAAAATACAACGCCGCACTCAAAGAAATAGCCCCTTTTATCGCTCAAAATATCTTTAAAGACGGACAAAACTACGCTAAAATCTCGCTTGTGTTTTTTTCTGGCTTAAATTCAACCGAGCTTGGCACATTTTATGATGAGCAAAGTTTCACAAAGGCTTTAAACAAGATAAAAAGCAAGAACTCACAGACAAAAATGCTTAATCTTTCTTTGATTAAGGCTATGTCAAATTTTACAAAGGACAATGGCTTGACAAAGGAAATTTATCTCATCAGCAACGCTGAGCCAAGCGATATGCAAAACTCTCAAAAGGTGCTTACTTTAACGAGCAATCTTAATCAAAACATAGTCAAAAACTCCAAAAACAAAGCGCAAAACCTTGTGAAAATTCACACCTTTGCTATCGGGGCTGATTTAAAATACCTGAAAGATTTAGCCCAAGCTACAAATGGCACTTATCATAAGGCTAGCAATGCTTATGATTTTAAAAAGCAAATTCTTACCACAAGCAACGATGGCAAGGACTTTGATATGCGTAAAATCGACAAAGAAATAAGAATCAACAAGGCACACAAAGCCTACGACCCTGATAACCCTGATGAGTGATTTGGCTTGTTTTGTGTGAATTTGTTTGTGGCTGAATTTAAGGTTTAGCCTGAGCTAAATAAAAGCAAACAAAGATATTAACAAACATTGTGGTGATTTCAAGCCTTGTTTTATCGCTCTTTTATGGCTTAAAGCAACTTTCGCACGCTAAAAGAATTTTATCATCAAGCCACTTGACATTTGGTGTTATAAAATTTTCTAGGCAATGCGTTGTTTTATCGTATTTAAAAATTTTTTTATACAGCTTTGTGTTGTCAAACAAAACGATTTTATCGCAAAATTTAAATACTTTTGAAAGATTACACAAAGATTCATCAAAACGCTTATCGATAATGCGCTCATCGATATTATGTCCGCCTTTTGCTACCCTTGCCCTTACTCTTTCTTTGGCGATTTGTGGCGTATTTACGCCTACATAATAAAGCTGAATTTCATAGTCTTTGTTTTTGAGTTCTTTAAAAAGATTAAGTATGCTTTTGCCACAAAGCGTTGTTTCTTGGTTGAAATTTGCACTCATTTTGATACAATTTTGACGCACTTTTAGGGCTATTTTAGCGGCTTTAAATTGGTCGTTTGGATTTTTCCAACTCCCAAAACTACTGACAAATTCATCGGTATTTATGCGTGTGCCAAAGTATTTGTTTTTTAAAAGCTCATCATAATAAAGCGTGCTTTTGCCCGCTCCGTTAATGCCCGCAAAGATAAAAGCCGTAGGCTTTGCATTCATCTTTTTTGTCCTTTTTTGTGTTTATTTTACCACATTTTTGCAAATTTTGCCACCCTTACAAAGAAAAGTGGCAAATTTAGCCTTTCATCACTTAAAATTTATCGCACATGCATTAAAATTCCATACCATTTAAGAATGTCGCCCTTTCCTTTACACTCTTTGGCAAGTATTTTGCATAGGTGCTAAAAGTCTGATTTAGGCTTGAATGCCCTAGCATTACACGGCTTAATGAGCAAAAAGAAAAAACACTTAAAAATTTAAAAACTCTAAATTTTAAAAACGCTAAAATTTAAGCAAAAACAAAAGCCCTAAAAATCAATACTTAAACACAAATTTATCACACAAAACATAGCTAAAATCACACTCTAAACGCTTTTAAAGGATAAAAAGCAAAGGAAAATCACACTTTTAAAAGAAAAATTTAGGCAAATCCCCTAAAAAACAAATCCCACGCCGCTTTTTAAAAGAAAACAACAAAAGCAACAGCCTAAAAAACCACACTTTAAACACATTTTTACACAAAAAAACACGCGGAAACAACTAAAAACAACACTTAAACACAAATTCATTACACAAAACACAGCTAAAATCAAACTCTAAACGCTTTTAAAAGATAATAAGCAAAGGAAAATCACTCTAAAACAACATTTTCAACACATTTCAAAAGATAAAAATCCTTAAAAACAACACTCCAAACACTTTTTAAAAGCTAAAACACTTTAAAAATAAGACTTAAAAGCATTTTAAAAACACAAAATCCCTTAAAAAAGGACTAAAATTCATCTCAAACAAAAGAAAACCCCCTAAAAAACAAATCCCACGCCGCTTTTTAAAAGAAATTTAACAAGATAAAAATTCAAAATTTTTGCTAAATTTTTTTAAAAATTTCTCAATTAAAATCCTTAAAAACTTCTCTAAAAACTAATAAAAAACACTAAAATAAACATTTATTTATAAATAAAATAAATTAAAAAAATATATAAAAATTAAATTAAAAACTAAATTAAAAATAATAAACAACTCTATAAAAACTCACAAAAACTACACAAAATCAATCCTTGCAAAAAGGCACAAAGCGTAGCGTGTGCCTTTTTGCCGTGTCATCAAATCTCAACCGCTCTCATCGATACAAATTCATACGGCTTTACTCTCATAAGTCTAAATTTCAAAGGCTTTTTTCAAATTTTTTGTATTCATTAACCGAAATTGTATATACTTTGCACGAAATTTACTTTTAAAGGACAAAAGATGAAAAATCTTACCAAAAATAGTGTTGCAAATGTAGCAA
>OIZA01000577.1_pt1 | contig 17515 bp, 16 predicted proteins | sample 1588381 | NCBI WGS metagenome assembly OIZA01 (sample SAMN03283277) | human gut metagenome | biome: human-associated habitat; material: feces | host: Homo sapiens | place: Peru | collected 2012 | reverse complement strand
GTCCCAGTTTGGAAAGGGAAACGTGCATCAGGTGGCCTTTGAGGGCCTGCTGGCCAATGTCAACCGCCGGTACCGTGAGTGCTTCTCCGAGCGTATGCGCGCGGACTATGAGCAGTACATGCGGATCACCCCATGTGCGCTCTGCCATGGCGCACGTCTGAAGGCGTCGAGTCTCGCCGTAACGATCGCTGATCTCAATATCTACCAGGCGACGGAGCTCTCCATCGAGCACTTCTATCACTGGATCGAAGAGATCCGGCTGACGCCGATGCAGCATCAGATCGCGGATGAGGTCGTGAAGGAGATACGGAGCCGCATTAAGTTCATGCTGGATGTCGGTCTCGATTACCTGACCCTGAGCCGGGCCGCCGGTACACTTTCCGGTGGTGAGGCCCAGCGTATCCGTCTTGCAACACAGATCGGCTCCGGCCTCGTCGGTGTCGCCTATATCCTCGATGAGCCGAGTATCGGACTGCATCAGCGAGACAACGACAAGCTGCTTGCAACCTTACAGCATCTGAAGGATCTTGGAAACACACTGATCGTGGTAGAGCATGACGAGGATACCATGCGCGCGGCGGATTATATTGTGGATATCGGGCCGGGAGCAGGCGAACATGGTGGAGAAGTGGTCGCGGTCGGAAATGCCGAGGAGATCATGAAAAACAAAAAGTCGCTGACCGGAGCGTATCTGAGTGGAAGGATTCAGATTCCGGTTCCCGAAGAACGGAGAAAACCGACCGGCTTTTTAACGATCAAAGGCGCAAGGGAGAACAATCTGAAGAATATTGATGTGAAGATCCCGCTCGGCATCATGACCTGTATCACCGGTGTGTCCGGTTCCGGAAAAAGTTCACTGACCAATGAGATACTTTATAAACGTCTGGCAAGAGATTTAAACCGTGCGCGGGTCATTCCGGGCAAGCATGACGATATCCTTGGCATGGAGCAGCTGGATAAGGTGATCGATATTGACCAGTCTCCGATCGGAAGAACACCGCGTTCCAATCCGGCAACCTATACGGGCGTGTTTGACATGATCCGTGATCTGTTTGCCGCGACACCGGATGCAAAGGCAAGAGGCTACAAAAAGGGGCGTTTCAGCTTCAATGTGAAGGGCGGCCGCTGTGAGGCGTGCTCCGGAGATGGTATCTTGAAGATCGAGATGCACTTTCTGCCGGATGTCTATGTACCGTGTGAGGTGTGCGGCGGAAAACGGTATAATCGGGAGACGCTTGAAGTGAAATATAAAGGAAAAAGTATTTACGATGTGCTCAATATGACTGTGGAAGAAGCGTTGAAGTTCTTTGAAAATGTGCCGTCCATACACCGCAAGATACAGACACTGTATGATGTGGGCTTATCCTATATCCGTCTCGGACAGCCGTCCACAGAGCTTTCTGGCGGTGAGGCGCAGCGTATCAAGCTTGCAACGGAATTGAGCAAACGCGGCACCGGAAAGACCATTTATATTTTAGATGAGCCAACGACCGGTCTGCACTTTGCGGATGTGCACAAACTGATCGAGATCCTGCGCAGGCTTTCCGACAGCGGAAACACGGTTGTGGTCATTGAACACAATCTGGATGTGATCAAGACGGCGGACTATATCATTGACATGGGACCGGAAGGTGGAGACGGAGGCGGTACGGTGATCGCCGAGGGAACGCCGGAAGAAGTCGCAAAGGTGAAAAAGTCCTATACCGGTCAGTATGTGAAGAAATATCTCGGACAGGGCAGCGCAAAAAAAGCACAGAAATAACAAAAACGCCCGTGCGCATTTATCAGATAGATGCGGCACGGGCATTCCTGCGTTTGACAACAAATGAAAGTTTTCTGAAAGACAGAAAAAGAAAAATAAAAAAGCTGGTATGAAAATGATACCAGCGACTATTCGGGGAGTACTTCCCAAATTCCGGAGAACTTGGGAAGCATGAGTTATGAAAAATTATATTAGCTTAATTAGCTAGTACGTCTGTTAATATACGATACAAATGTGTCTAAAGTGTGAACAAATTATAAAAAAGATATAAAATCTAAAAAATAGAAAACTTTATTGCGAAATTATTAAGAAAATATTGACTTTTGACATTTTAGAAAAAAACACTTTAAAAAATGGAAGTTATTGTATATAATAGGATTATATATGTAAGAATATGATTAAATGCATAGTCTGTCTTTTGAAATTCGGCAGATGTTCGACATAAATGGAAACAGATGAAAGGGGAAACATATCATATGGTTTCGACAGATATAGGAATTGATTTGGGAACAGCCAGCATTCTGGTGTATATTAAGGGCAAGGGTGTTGTGTTAAAAGAGCCATCCGTTGTGGCATTCGATAGAGATACCAATAAGATCAAGGCAATCGGTGAGGAAGCAAGACTGATGCTTGGAAGAACTCCGGGAAATATCGTTGCGGTGAGACCGCTTCGTCAGGGCGTTATCTCTGATTACAAGGTTACGGAGCAGATGATCAAGTATTTTATTCAGAAAGCACTTGGCAAAAAGAGTTTCCGCAAGCCGCGTATCAGTGTATGCGTGCCAAGCGGAGTTACCGAAGTAGAAAAAAAGGCGGTAGAAGATGCAACTTATCAGGCAGGAGCCAGAGAAGTTGCGATTATCGAGGAACCGATTGCGGCAGCGATCGGAGCAGGGATCGATATTTCGAGACCCTGTGGAAATATGATCGTAGATATCGGTGGCGGTACCGCAGATATTGCCGTGATCTCACTGGGAGGTTCTGTTGTCAGCACCTCTATTAAGATTGCCGGTGATGATTTTGATGAAGCGATCGTGCGTTATATGAGAAAGAAGCACAATCTTCTGATCGGCGAGCGAACAGCTGAGGACATCAAGATCAAGATAGGTACGTGCTTTCCGCTTGCACAGGCAGATACCATGGATGTGCGCGGACGTAACCTCGTAACCGGTCTCCCGAAAACGGTAACGGTATCCTCTGAGGAAACGGAGGAAGCACTGCGTGAGCCGACGCTTCAGATCGTAGAGGCAGTACACAGCGTATTGGAAAAAACACCGCCGGAACTGGCAGCTGATGTTGCGGACCGCGGTATTGTCCTGACCGGAGGAGGATCTCTGCTTCGCGGACTGGAAGAACTGATCGAAGACAGAACCGGCATCAACACCATGACGGCAGAGGAGCCGATGACCTGCGTGGCGATCGGAACCGGAAAATTCGTTGAATTTCTTGCCGGAAAACGTGATGACGATTAAAGAAAATGTCGATATATACAGTAGTGCAGACAGATAGAAGGATGTAATGCAAAAGAGCGTCGGAAGAGACGCAAAGGGGAAGGAGCACACATATGGTAAAAGGTCTTTATACGGCGTACACCGGAATGATCCTGGAACAGAACAGGATGGATATTTTATCCAATAACCTTGCAAACAGTGCAACAAATGGCTATAAGAAGGAAGGCTGTACAGCAAAATCATTTGAAGCCCAGCTTGCGCTTAAGATCAAGGATACTTCGGATTACAATCTTCCGAAGCCGCTCGGTTACGTCAATATGGGTGTGAAGATTGGACAGACCTATACAGACTGGAGTCAGGGAAACTTTGAAGTGACAGACAATGCGGAAGATCTTGCGATTGCAGGAGATGGTTTTTTTGCGCTGTCTTATACCAACAAACAGGGGGAGACTTCTGTAAAGTACACGAGAGACGGAGCGTTTAAGGTGAATACAAACGGCTATCTGGTGACAAAGGACGGCGATTATGTGCTGAACAGGAACGGAGCGCTGAACGGCGATCCGGGAGCCGGAAATTATATCCGCCTGGACCCGACACAGACTTTCCGTGTGGATGAGCTTGGAAATATTATTCAGAACAATCAGATCGTTGCCCAGGTTGGAGTGGTCGATTTCGAAGATTACAATTATCTGCAGGAGTATGGTGAAAACATGTATGATCTGGTGGACGGCGGACAGTCGAGGGCTTCCGATGCCACAGTGGAACAGGGTACGTTGGAAAAGTCCAATGTGAACGTTGTGACAGAGATGGTGGACATGATTACAGTTTCCAGAGCATATGAGGCAAATCAGAAGCTGATCCAGACCATTGATACTACGCTGGATAAGGCTGCGAATAATGTTGGCAAAGTGTGACAGATAAGATAAAGGAGATGTGTGGCATATGATGAGATCGTTGTGGACTGGTGCGACCGGTATGATCGCTCAGCAGACCAATGTTGATACGATTGCAAATAATCTTTCAAATGTAAATACAAGTGGCTACAAAGCAGAAAAGACCGAATTTAAGTCACTGCTTTATCAGACACTGCAGACCAAAACGACATCTGCAAACGGAGAAGAAAAACCGATTTCTGCACAGGTCGGACTTGGAACAAGAGTTGCATCCAATACATCCATTTTCACGCAGGGTTCACTGATTGCCAATGACAGTAAGTCAGCTTTTGCAATTGAAGGAAACGGACTTTTCTCGGTCAGAGGAGCGGATGGACAGATTTACTATACCAGAAACGGAAATTTTTCATGGGTAAAAGATGGAAATGTGGTCTCTCTGTGTACACAGGAAGGCTATCATGTACTGGATTCCAATGGAAACGTGATCTCACTTCCGGCGAATGTATCGTCTGAGAGTGTGCAGTTCCAGTCAAGTACCGGACTGATCGGTTACGAAGATGGTGCGGGCAATTATCATTCACTGAATCAGCGGATTGGAATCTATCAGTTCCGCAATCCGGCAGGACTTGAAAAAGAATCCAACAGTCTGCTTTCAATAACGGAGGCGTCTGGTGCTGCTATGAGTGAATATACAAATAATAACCTGACAAAGAGCAAGGTGGTTCAGGGGTATCTGGAAGGCTCGAATGTACAGCTTGCAGATGAGATGGTTAATCTGATCGTCGCACAGAGAGCATATGAGATGAATTCCAAAGTAATCACAACGTCGGACGATATGCTTGGCATAGCAAATCAGCTTAAGAGATAAGGAGAATAGTCTATGAGTATGGGATTAGATGCACTTACATCTTATGCAAGCACACAGGCAAACCAGAGCGATGCAAGTGCACTGGAGAGTAAATTGAATTTTGATTTTTCCAATGCATCGGATGAAGAACTGCTCAGTGTATGCAAGGATTTTGAATCTTATTTCCTGGAACAGGTAATCAAGCAGGTGGAAAAGACGGTCAAATTTGATAAGGATGATGATAATTCATACGCATCCCAGATGGTGGACTATTTTAAGGATACGGCAATCCAGACCATTTCAGATGAGATTACAGAGCAGGAAGGCGGAAGCTTTGCGCAGATGATGTATGAACAGATGAAGAGTAATTATAATCTGTAAGAAATAAAAGCGATGGATAAAACTGTCAGAGTATCTGGCAGTTTTATTTCGTTTTGCGGGAAGGATGAAATTTTTGGATGTAATAACAGGGTATGTGGATCATATCATATATCGCAATGGAGATAATGGATATACCGTGCTCAATCTGATCAATTCAGAGACAGAAATCACCTGTGTCGGAATATTTACTGCGGTCAGTGAGGGGGAAAATATCGAAGTCACCGGAGAGTATGTGGAGCATCCAACCTATGGAAAACAGTTTAAAGCAGATCATTTTGAACAGAAGGAGCCGACGGATGAACTGTCCATTGAACGTTATCTTGGCTCCGGAGCGATCAAAGGGGTTGGTGCGGCGCTTGCAGCACGTATTGTAAGAAGGTTCAAGGCGGATACCTTCCGTATTATAGAAGAGGAACCGGAGCGCCTGTCTGAGATCAAGGGAATCAGTGAGCGCAAAGCAATGGAGATTTCGGATCAGGTGGCGGAAAAAAGGGATCTGCGTCAGGCAATGATATTTTTGCAGCAATACGGAATATCACTGGCACTGGCAGTAAAGATCTATCATACATATGGACAGCAGATATATGGAATCATCCGGGAAAATCCATACAAACTGGCAGATGATATTGACGGCGTGGGCTTTCGTATCGCGGATGAGATCGCAGCGAAAGTCGGCATCCGGACGGATTCGGATTTCCGTATCCGCAGTGGAATCCTGTATGCACTGTTGCAGGCGTCGGTGGACGGGCATACTTATCTGCCGGAGGAAGAACTGACGAGGCGGGCAGGAGATCTTTTGGGAGTGGACGGTGCACTGGTCGAAAAGCATTATATGGATCTGGCGATTGAACGGAAACTGGTGCTCAAGGAAAAGGACGGGCAGATGCAGATCTATGCAGCATCCTATTATTACATGGAAAATAACTGTGCGGTGCTCCTGGAAAATCTGGATATGGCATATGATGTGCCAGATGCTGAGATCATGAACCGGATACGACGGATTGAAAAACAGACAGAGATGGAACTTGATGAAAAACAGATCGACGCAGTGAAGGAAGCGGTGCGCAGCGGACTGCTTGTGATCACAGGCGGACCGGGTACCGGAAAGACGACAACGATCAATACGATCATTAAGTATTTTGAACTGGAAGGTATGGATATTTTTCTGGCGGCACCGACCGGACGCGCAGCAAAACGTATGAGTGAGATGACAGGCTATGAGGCGCGGACGATTCACCGGATGCTGGAAATTTCCGGTGGAGCAGAGGGAGGCGCAGGATTTGAGCGCAATGAAAATAATCCACTGGAAACAGATGTGATCATTATAGATGAGATGTCTATGGTTGACATAAATCTGATGCATTCACTGTTAAAAGCGATCGTGCCGGGAACCAGACTGATCCTCGTGGGAGATGTCAATCAGCTTCCGAGTGTGGGGGCGGGCAGTGTATTAAAGGACATCATTGATTCCGAACGTTTCCATGTGGTGAAACTGACCAAGATCTTCCGGCAGGCGAGCCAGAGTGACATTATCGTAAATGCGCATAAGATCAACCGGGGAGAGGAAGTTGTGCTTGATAATAAGAGCATGGATTTCTTTTTCCTGAAACGATATGATGCGGATGTGATCATCAGTGTCGTGATACAGCTTATCCAGCAGAAACTTCCGAAATTTGTAAATGCAACGCCATATGATATTCAGGTACTGACACCGATGCGCAAGGGACTGCTTGGCGTGGAGCGGCTGAACCGTATTTTGCAGCAATATTTAAATCCACCGGACAAAAACAAGGCGGAACATGAATACGGGGACGGACTGTTCCGGGAGGGCGATAAAGTCATGCAGACGAAGAACAACTATCAGATCGAATGGGAAGTTCAGTCAAAGTATGGTTTTGCCATTGAGAAAGGAACGGGCGTGTTCAATGGAGACATGGGAATCGTAAGGAAGATCAATGACTACACAGAGACCATGACGGTCGAATTTGATGAGGGCAGAATGGTGGAGTATCCATATAAAATGCTGGAGGAACTGGAACTTGCCTATGCGGTTACAATTCATAAATCCCAGGGAAGTGAGTATCCGGCGGTTGTGATTCCACTGCTCGGAGGACCTAAGATGTTAATGAATCGCAATCTGCTGTATACAGCGGTCACGCGTGCCAGGAAATGTGTGACGCTGGTCGGAAATGAAGTTACATTTTATGAAATGGTGAATAACATCACAGAACAAAAGCGTTACAGTGGATTGAAAGACCGGATTTTAGAACAGGCAGAATAAAATAAAAAGAAGGAACCACTCATGTCGTTATGACAGCGAGCAGTTCCTTCTTTGCTGTAAAACAGCGATTATGCGAGCAGTGCTTTGTCACTTGAAAATTCTTCTCCGCTGATTTCCTCAAATTTTAAAAGCAGATCTTCTACGGTCAGCTTTTTCTTTTCCTCTCCGGAAATATCGAAGATGATCTTTCCGTCATTCATCATGATCAGGCGGTTGCCGTGAATAATAGCATCCTTCATGTTGTGGGTGACCATCATGGCAGTCAGATGATTCTCTGCGATGATCTTGTCAGATAATGCCAGGACCTTTGCCGCAGTCTTCGGATCAAGTGCGGCGGTGTGTTCATCTAAGAGCAGAAGCTTTGGCTTCTTCAAAGTCGCCATCAGAAGAGTCAGTGCCTGGCGCTGTCCGCCGGAGAGCAGACCGACCTTTGAGGTCATGCGGTCTTCCAGACCGAGATTGAGCTCTTTTAAGATTTCGTGATATTTTTTGCGTTCCGCATGTGTGATGCCCCATTTCAAACCACGGGAGGAACCGCGTCTTGCTGCAAGTGCAAGATTTTCCTCAATCTCCATGGTAGCTGCAGTTCCGGTCATCGGGTCCTGAAAGACACGTCCGAGATAAGGTGCACGCTTGTATTCCGGGAGGCCGGTCACATCTGTTCCGTCGATGACGAGAGAACCGGAATCCACCGGCCATACACCGGCGATCGCATTGAGCAGCGTGGACTTTCCGGCGCCGTTTCCGCCGATGACTGTGACAAAATCGCCGTCATTCAACGTAAGGGAAACGCCGTTTAGGGCATGTTTCTCATTGATGGTTCCGATGTTGAAGGTTTTATAAATATTATTGATTTTCAGCATATTATTTACCTCCGTTCTTAGCCGCGCGCTTGAAAGAAGTTTTAGATTTTCCGCGCAGATACGGGATCGCGAGGAAGATCGCAACTACAATGGCGGAGAACAGCTTCATGTCCTCGGATGGAAGACCGAGCCATAATACAAATGCGATAACGACATAATAGATGATCGCGCCGATTGCGACAAATGCGAGACGACCGATAAAGTTCAGGCGTTTTCCGAAAATTGCTTCGCCAAGGACTTCACCAATGATGACTGCAGCAAGACCGATGACGATTGCACCACGTCCCATGTTGACGTCAGAATTACCCTGATACTGTGCATACAGACCGCCGGCGAGACCAACGAGACCGTTTGAGATCACAAGAGCCAGTACCTTTGCAAAATTGGTGTTGATACCCTGGGCGCGCGACATGTTCGGGTTGCATCCTGTCGCGCGGATCGTAAAGCCCTGTTCGGTTCCGAAATACCAGTAGAGCACACCGATGATCACGACGAGAAAAATGACGGTGGTCACGATGGCGGCCGGGATATAGCGGAGCGAGACGATAAGGTTATATTTGTCAACACTGACGGCCTGATTGGAGCGTCCCATAATATTCATGTTGACTGAGTAGAGCGCGATCTGTGTTAAGATTCCGGAGAGAATGTCCGGAATGCCAAGAACCGTATGTAAAATGCCGGTGACCAGTCCGGCGAGCATGCCAGCCGCAAAAGCAAAAATGAGTGCAATGGAAGGCGACCAGCCGTTTAGGATCAGCATGACTGCGACCGCACCGCCGGTACCTAAGGTACCGTCCACGGTGAGATCCGCAAAATTTAAAATCTTAAAGGTGATATAAACGCCGAGTGCCATGATACCCCAGATCAGGCCCTGTGCGACAGAACCGGGCATGGCGCGGAAAAGTGATAATACATTCATATTGTTTCCCTCTATTCTTCGGTTGATAATTTTGCATAATCATCCGGAATGGTGATTCCAAGAGCGTCGGCAACGTCCGCATTATATTCTTTGGTGGTTGCTTTTGCATACTGGATCTCCATGGTTCCAGGATCTTTTCCCTCTACAAGGATCTCGTAAGCCATTTCACCGGCAGCCTGGCCAATGTCATAGTAGCTGATAGAGAGAGTCGCAAGTGCACCCTGGCAGATGCCTTCCTCGCCGGCGATGACAGGTATGCCGGCCGGAACAGTGACATTTTTAATGATGTCAACATTAGCGGCCATGGTGTTATCGGTCGGGACATACAGACAGTCACATTCAGAAACGGCCTTGGTCACAACGGACTGGATCTCGTTGGAGTCTGCAGCGGAATATTCTTTATATGCAATGCCGTCTTTGTCCAGAGCAGCTTCAATCTGTTCTGCCTGGTAAACGGAGTTTGCTTCTGCGGAGCAGTAAACAATGCCGACCTGTTTTACGTCCGGAACCAGTTCCTTGATCATGGCTTCCTGCTGGTCAAGCGGAGCAAGATCGGAAGTTCCTGTGATGTTGGTACCCGAGGTCCCATTCCAGTCATCTGCATTTAAGGCAGTCGCATAATCAGTGATCGAAGTGCCGACGATTGGAATGCTGTTTGTTGCTGCGGAAGCAGCCTGCAGGGATGCAGTCGCATTTGCAAGGATCAGATCTACGTTGTCAGAGACAAATCCGGTACAGATCGTAGCGCAGTTTGTCTCTTCACCCTGTGCGTTCTGTACATCAAAAACAACGTTGTTTTCGCCAAGTTTGTCTTTTAAAGCATCTTCAAACCCCTGGGTAGCAGCGTCGAGTGCTTCGTGCTCAACGAGCTGGCATACGCCAATGTGGTAAACCTTGCCATCCGCTCCGGCCTCGGTGGATGATGTGGAAGTGGATGCGGTCTGACTCGAAGCGGTATTGCCGCAGCCTGCAAGACCAAGTACCATGGCGGCTGCCATGAAAGTGGATAATAACTTTTTCTTCATAAAATTCCCTCCTGAATCCTTTATCACTTTAATGGGTTCTGACTTTTAAGCGTTAAAGTAATAAATATATTAAATTAATTATAGAGACAGGATAAATCAAAGTCAATCCCCAAACATGTTGGGAAAATGGAAATTTTAAGAAAAGTTAAGAAAAATATAATGGTATTTTGACAGGCACTGTGCTATGCTTTGAAACGGCAAAGAGAGAAGAAAGGTTGTAGTTATAAGAAACGTTATCAGAAAAGACAATATTTTAACAATTGCCGGGCTTACCGGAAAGGCTGTAGTCAGACTTGCCGGGAGAGCCGCAGATATGTTCTTCCCACGCAGATGTCCGGTCTGTGATGAAGTACTTCCGGTTATGGCAGCCCGGGAGACTTCATATCTGATCTGCCCGGAATGCAGCAGAAAGATCGAGCGGGTACGGGAACCGGTCTGTAAGAAATGCGGGAAACCAATTGAAAATGAATGCGGGGAGCTTTGTGCCGACTGCGGCAGAAAGAAACATGAATTTGAGCAGGGAAAGTCAGTGTTTGTATACAGCGGACGGATCCGGGAATCTGTGTATCGGTTTAAATACGGCAATCGTCGGGAGTATGCGGACTTTTATGCCACAGAGGCACTGGGCTGTTATGAAAAATGGATATTAAATAAGAAGATACAGGTCATCATTCCGATTCCGCTGCACTGCCTGCGCCGGAAGAAACGCGGATATAATCAGGCAGAACTGTTTGCAAGGGTGCTTGGAACGAAGCTTGGCATTCCGGTGCGCACCGATCTGCTTCTGAGGGAGAAAAATACGGTGCCGCAGAAGGAACTGGACGAGACACAGAGAAAAAATAATCTCAAAAACGCTTTTAAAATCACAGGAAATATAGTACACTTATCATATATATTACTGGTAGATGACATTTATACTACTGGGAGTACGATAGATGCCGCCGCACTGGCATTGAAGAAGGCAGGCGGAGTACACATATATTTTATCTGCATCAGTAGCGGCAGAGGATTTTAGGAGGCAGTATTATTTATGGAAGTAAAAAATTGTAAAGGGTGCGGAAGATTATTTAATTATCTTGGAGGACCGCCACTTTGTCCGGCATGTGTTGCGGAACTGGAGAAAAAGTTTGTTACAGTAAAGGAGTATATCCGCAATAATCCACAGGCAACTGTGAATCAGGTTGCAGAAGAGAATGATGTATCCACTAAGCAGATCAAGCAGTGGATCCGCGAGGAGCGTCTTGCGTTTACGGACGATTCTCCGATCGGAATTGAATGTGAAAATTGCGGGGCGATGATCAAGACCGGACGTTTCTGCGATGCCTGTAAGGTAAAACTTCAGAATAATCTTATGAGCGCGATAGATAAGCCAAAGAAGGTTGAGCCGAAGAAGCCGGCCCGGGATGGAGAGAGAATGCGTTTCCTTGAAAAATAATACAAAATGAAGAAGCTGCCGTTTTAAACGGCAGTTTTTTTGTTGATTTTGGCAAAAAACTTTTCAAGGGATTTATACTATGTTATAATAAAAACAATGCTTATAAGATGGGGTGGACTATGATTGACGAAGAACGCGTGAGGCAAATGACAAAAATGGCCATATATGAGGAAGGCGAAGGAAAACGCTATGTGCCGATGACACAGTATTTTCGCCATGATTATGTGGGAAAGGAACTGGTAAAGAGTATAATCGCAGGAACGCTTGCATTTGTGCTGCTCGTGGTCGTTTATCTGTCTTTTGAAATGGATCATATTATGGATAATATCAACCAGATCGATCTGGTCGGTTTTGGGACGGAAATGCTTGTAAAATACGGAATCTTTATGCTGTTTTATCTGATTGTGACTTATGTGGTCTACAGTGTCCGTTACAGTGTGGGGAGAAAGCATGTCAAGCAGTTTTTTGCACATCTGAAGAAGGTGAATAAGATCTATGAGCAGGAAGAAAAATAAAATTTCTGCCGATTAGGAGGATAATACATGGAGACCTTACTGGAATTGAAGGACAGACTTAAGAAGTTTTACAGCAGGTATGAAATTTATATGGTGCCGGTGCTTAAGTTTCTGCTGGCGTTTGTCCTGTTCTTTGTGATCAATAAGAATATCGGTTTTATGGAACGACTGGACAGTCTGCCGGTGATTCTCATACTGGCGCTGCTGTGTTCTATTTTATCGCCGAATACAACGGTACTTTTTGCGGCTGTGCTGACACTGCTGCATCTGTATGCGCTTTCAAAAGAAGTTTTCCTGACCGGAGCGGTACTTTTTCTGCTGCTTGCGTTGATCTATTTCAGGTTTGCGCCGAAGGAGGGGTATCTTACGGCACTGACTCCAATCTGCTTTGTGTTCCGGATCCCATATGTCATGCCGCTGGCAGAAGGACTGCTGTTTCAGCCGTATGCCGTATTTTCCGTGGTGTGTGGGACGGTCGTCTATTATTTCCTGGATGGAGTGAAAGTGAATAAGGCAGCGCTTGGCAGTGCAGCGGAAGATGACAGTGCCACTTCAAAATTCACGGCTGCGATCAATCAGCTTATTGGAAATAAGGAAATGTATCTGGTGCTTGCAGCGTTCCTTCTGGCGATGCTCCTCGTTTATCTGATCCGACGGATGAGCATGGATCATGCATGGACGGTGGCGATCCTGGTTGGAATCCTTGTGGAGTTTTCAATCCTGTTTGCGGGCTACATGCTTCTCGGTATTAACGGAAAAACGATGGCACTGATCGTTGGGAGTACAGTTTCGGCGGTGATCGCATTTGCCCTGAAATTCCTGTTCTTTCATGTGGATTATGTGCGGACGGAGCGTGTACAGTTTGAAGATGATGAATATTATTACTATGTAAAGGCAGTACCGAAGATCTCAGTGACACAGTCAAAAAAACAGGTGAAAAAATTTGCAGGAAAAGCGTCGGGGCAGGAGCACCCGAAAAGAGAGCGAATAACGCGCGAACAGCTTGCAGAAGATATGGATATTGACAGGGAACTGTTGAAATAAAGACAGTAAAAATGAAAGGAAGTGAGACTGCATGCAGAACATGATGGGAGTTCTTGGAGCGTTTAAGGAAAAATATCTGGCATGGATGAATCTGCCGACGATCACAAGGACAGATATTATTGAAATCATTATCATTGCGTTTCTGATTTATCATGTCATGCTGTGGTTTAAGAATACGAGGGCATGGACACTGTTCAAGGGACTGATCGTGATACTGGTGTTTGTTTTTGTTGCGGCACTGTTCCAGATGAATACGATTCTGTGGATCGCGGGAAAAGCGTTCAATGTCGGCATTGTGGCGCTGGTAGTAGTGTTTCAGCCGGAGTTGCGGAAAGCACTCGAGGATCTTGGGCGCAAGAATTTTGTCTCATCGATCGTTTCCTTTGATTTTTCCAAAAACGGAGAAGAAAAGTTCAGCGAACGGACGGTAAACGAACTGGTCAAGGCATGCTACGAGATGGGAAAAGTAAAGACCGGTGCTCTTATCGTTATCGAAAATGACGTTTCGCTGGCGGAGTATGAGAGAACAGGTATTACGCTTGATTCCGTGCTTACCAGCCAGCTTCTGATCAATATATTTGAAAAAAACACACCGCTGCATGACGGTGCGATTATTGTACGCGGAGACCGTGTAGTATCGGCAACCTGTTATCTGCCACTTTCCGATAATATGGAACTGAGCAAGGAGCTTGGAACCAGACACCGGGCGGCAGTCGGTATCAGCGAGGTCAGCGATTCCCTTACGATCGTTGTTTCCGAGGAGACCGGAAAAGTTTCAATCGCTGCTCAGGGCGTGCTTTACCGTAATGTGGATGCGGATTTTTTGCGCAGCAAGCTTGACTTTTTGCGCAAACATGACGTGGAAACCAGCAATGGACTGGATCTGTTGAAAAGGAGGCTGAAAAATGCTAAAAAAATTCGGCAGCGTGATAACAAATAATTTTGGCCTTAAAATATTGGCGATCATATTTGCGATCATTATGTGGCTGGTGGTAGTCAATATCGATGACCCGAAAATTACAAAGACCTTTACAACAACGGTTACGATAACGAATGAATCAGCGATCAGTGATATGGGAAAATACTATGAAGTGGTCGACGGAAAAAATACAGTGACCTTTGCGGTGTCTGCAAAGCGTTCACTGATCGAGGATCTGAGCGGTTCAGACTTTAAGGCGGTTGCAGATATGAGCGCGATCGAGGACTTGAGCAGGGTCCCGATTGAAGTATCGGCGATTCATTATACAAATCAGATCTCCATTATTACGCGAAACCAGTATCTGGATGTCACGGTTGGAAATCTTCAGACGCAGTCATTTATTATTGTCCCGCGGGATGCCGGAACACCGGCGAGCGGTTCGGTGGTCGGAAGCGTCAGCGTTTCTCCAAACGTGCTTAAAGTATCGGGGCCGGCGGAGCTTGTATCAACGATCGACAAGGTTACGGCGACGATCGATGTGACCGACATGTCAATGGATATTTCAGACAATGTCATACCGAAGCTTTACGATAAGGACGGTGCGGAGATCGATACGACGAATCTTTCCATGAATCTGTCGACAGTTACAGTCAGCGCAGAGATCCTGAACACCAAAGATGTCGGACTGAATTTCCAGACGACAGGTGAGCCGGCGGATGGCTATCAGTTAACGAGTGTATCCTATGAACCGGAGACTGTGCAGGTTAAGGGAACTGCGGAGGCACTGAACAAACTTGATATGATTACGATACCGGAAGACGTACTGGATATCGGAAATGCGCAGGGAGATATCACAAAAACGGTAGATATCAGTTCTTATCTGCCGGACGGCGTGGAACTTGTGGATACATCGAAGAAGGATATCTCCGTGACCGTAGAGATCGAGCAGGCGTCCACCAAGGTGTTTGATATGCCGGTAGCAAATATTACCGTAAATAATCTGAAATCCGGATATGAGACAGAATTTGAGGGGAATACCGTCAAAGTCATTATTGCAGGATTTTCATCAGACTTAAATCAACTGGATGCATCCAAACTGACCGGCACCATAGATGTGAGCGGCTTAAAAGACGGAGAACATACGCTGGCTTTAAAGCTGGATCTGCCGGAACAGTATTCTGCATCCGGTACGCAGACAGTGACATTCCGCATTGTAAAGAAATAAAAGATTGTTGGAGGAAAAATTAAGATGGCTAGAATGTTTGGAACGGATGGCGTAAGAGGAGTTGCCGGATCGGAACTTACGATCGAACTGGCAACACAGCTTGGGCAGGCCGGGGCATATGTACTGACGAAAGAGCAGGAACACCAGCCGACGATCATTGTGGGCTGTGATACAAGAATTTCGGGAGGTATGCTGGCGAGCGCGCTTATGGCGGGCATCTGTTCGGTAGGAGCAAATGCAATCTATGTCGGAGTGATCCCGACACCTGCAATTGCATATCTGACCAGAAAACATAAAGTGGATGCGGGAGTTGTGATCTCGGCATCCCACAACCCGATGGAGTTTAACGGAATCAAATTTTTTAACGGAGATGGCTATAAGCTTTCCGATGCACTGGAAGATGAGATCGAGGCGCTGATCCGCAGCCATATGGAGGGCGTTACGCTTCCAACCGGTTCCGGCGTGGGACGTATTGACTACCGGTTTGATCTGCGCGATGAATATGTGGAGTTCATGAAAAAATGTGTCCCGGTCAATTTAAAGGGGCTTAAGATCGTAGTGGACTGCGCGGAAGGCGCGTCGTATTATACCTCGGTGCGGGCACTGGAAGACCTGGGCGCGGATCTGATCCCGATCCATATTACGCCGGATGGAACCAATATCAATGCCAACTGCGGTTCCACACATATGGATGAACTGCAGGCGCGGGTTGTATATGAAAAAGCGGATCTCGGAATTGCATTTGACGGAGATGCCGACCGTATGCTGGCGGTAGATGAAAACGGAAAGATCGTGGACGGCGACCAGCTCATGGCTATCTGTGGAAACTACATGAAGGAAAAAGGTACGCTCAAGAAAAACACAATTGTTGTGACGGTCATGACGAACCTTGGATTTACGCTGATGGGAGAAAAAAACGGCATTCATGTCGAAAAGACAAAGGTTGGAGACCGTTATGTGCTTGAAAATATGCTTCAGAACGGATATAATATCGGCGGTGAACAATCCGGCCATATCATCTTTCTGGATGACAACACGACCGGAGACGGGCTTTTAAGTGCCCTGCATCTCTTGCAGGTCATGGTGGAGACGGGACGCAGTCTGTCCGATCTTGCATCGGTGATGGAAGTGCTGCCGCAGGCGCTTGTGAATGCAAAAGTACCGAATCACAAAAAGGATAAATTTATGGAATATACGGAAATTTCAGATGCCATCCGACAGGTGGAGGAGAAATTTAACGGGGAAGGGCGGGTGCTGATCCGGCCGTCCGGTACGGAACCGTTAGTCCGTGTCATGATAGAAGGAAAAAATCAGGAAGAAATTGATAAAGAGGCGAAAAAACTGGCAGATCTGATCACAAAGATCATGTTATAGCAAATTGGAGGTTGATGCGTAAAATGGTAAGCAAGAAAGTTAAGGTGACAAATCCGACCGGACTGCATTTAAGACCGGCTGGTATTTTATGCAAAGAGGCAATGCAGTACAAATCCCGCATTACGTTTTCTTATCGCGAGAATATGACTGCGAATGCCAAGAGCGTGTTAAGCGTACTGGGAGCATGTGTAAAATCAGGAGACGAAATCGAGTTCACCTGTGAGGGCGAGGACGAAGTGGCAGCGCTGCAGGCAATGGTGGACGCAGTAAACAGTGGATTGGGAGAATAGACGAATTATGATGAATTTTAAGAAGTACAAACGCGTACCGGTGCTTCATTTTCCAGAGCGGGAGTGGCCGGACCGGGAAATCAAAAGTGCACCGGCATGGTGCAGTGTGGATCTGCGCGACGGCAATCAGGCGCTGATCGATCCGATGACCGTAGATGAAAAAATCGAGATGTTCCAGCTTTTGTTAAAGCTTGGCTTTAAGGAGATTGAGATCGGATTTCCGGCAGCATCACAGATCGAGTATGACTTCCTGCGTAAGCTTGTGGAAGAGAATATGATTCCGGATGATGT
>OIZA01000575.1_pt1 | contig 17533 bp, 14 predicted proteins | sample 1588381 | NCBI WGS metagenome assembly OIZA01 (sample SAMN03283277) | human gut metagenome | biome: human-associated habitat; material: feces | host: Homo sapiens | place: Peru | collected 2012 | reverse complement strand
ACCCCTGCACTGGAATTTACTTTTTCAAGTCAGCAAAATTAAAAAAAAGACAGGAAAAATTAAGAATTTACAAAAGATTTACATTTTGTTTACGAATAAAACAGAAGAAACTGGTAGATACTGTAAAAGACAGGTTCTAAAATAGAAACAGAACAGAAAGTGGCAGGAGAACAGGGAGGCATGGTATATGAACGAGAAAAGGAAAACGACAGGGTTGGCAATTCTTTGCGTTTTTATGCTGGCACTGGCACTTGCGGGCTGCGGAAAAACGGCAAATACAAGCATGAGCCGGGAACTGAATGAATCGGAGCAGGCAGATGTTGCGGAGTGCAGTAACGGAATTAATGTAGAGGTGAATGCAGAAATCGCAGGCATTGTTGCAGAATAAGTATTATGACAGAATAAAAGAACAGTAAAAAGTCCCATTTATCCTTAGTTAGTGGATAAATGGGATTTTTTTAATCTGCAAAAGTTTTCCCATAAGCGAGGGTTTCGTATTGACCGTCTTTTAACCGGAAAATACATGCACTGCAGTTTAAAAGGCGTCCGCCAGACCAGAAATCTTTTATGCCGTGCTGCATGATGTGGCACAAAAGGGCTTTGTTTAATGCGGCATGCGCAACGATCATGATGCGGGAAAAATCTTTTTCCTTAGGTTCAATCTCATTTTTTAAAAAGCCGGAAGCACGTGCACAGAGCTCTTCTAAGGTCTCTCCACCTTCCGGAGGAACATAGAGATCCGGCCGGTCAAAGAAATAGTGGGATGGAGAAGTAAGATCTCCGGTCAGTTTATCGAGGGAATCTCCTTCACAGATGCCGAAACTGACCTCCTGTAAGCGGTCATCGCGGATAATCGGGATATTGCGGTGTCCCCGGATCAGATTTGCGGTTTCGTAAGCGCGGATCAGAGGGGAGGAATAGATTACATCAAATGCTGTCTGCTCCAGAGCTTCCCCGGTTTTCCCGGCAAGCCCGCGGCCGGCGCTGTTTAAAGAAATATCCGAACGTCCCTGAATGCGGTGCTCATGATTCCAGTAAGTTTCTCCGTGCCGAATGATATATAATTCCATGAATATCCTCCTGTCTGATCAGAATGTCTTTTGCCGCCATTGTAGCACAGGGAAAGTAAAAAATCCAGTTGTGTAAATTGTATGTATAATTAAAGTAAAATCCAGTAAAAATTTACTAAAAGTTTACCGAATTTGTTGAAATTCAAAAAATTGTCAAATATAATATGCACGAAAGGCGGGATTATATGGCAACAATCAAAGAAATAGCAAAGCTGGCAAAGGTTTCACCGGCTACGGTATCAAGAGTATTGAACCGCGATGAAACATTGGTGGTGACAGCAGAAGTGCGGAAGCAGATATTGGAGATTGCACACGAACTAAAGTATATTCCGCCTAAGATGCGTCATGCGCAGAAAACGGATCAGATTACGATCGGTGTCGCGGACTGGCATCTGGTAAGAACGGATCGTCTTGATCTTCGGCTGGAATCCCTGAATCATGTAGTGATGACAATGTCACAGAAAGCGGACGTCAGTTTTCTGAGGCTTGCCAGTGGCGAAGTGGTTAAGGTCGATGGAATTATTGCATTTGGTTCTTTTTCACAGGAAGAAATTGTGCATCTGCGTGAGCAGAGTCAGGCGATTCTGTTTGTAAATTCAGATCAGAAGGATTATGAGTTTGACCGGATCATCATGGACTATGAGCAGGGAATGAGAGATATGGTACATTATCTGCTTGATGAGAAAGAGTACCGCAGTATAGGTTATATCGGCGGTATTTATGAGAAGGACGGAGTAAAAATTGGAACGCGCCGTCTGGACAGACTGACCGGGATACTGAGGCAGAAAGGCTGTTACGAGGAAAAATATTTCCGCGTTGGTGAAATCAGCCGGGAAAGCGGATATGATCTGACCAGAGAGCTGCTGCTCACAGGAGATGTGCCGGAAGTGCTGGTGCTTGGAAATGATGAGGTGGCGGAAGGGGCCATGGAGGCCATAAAGGAACAGAGGTATCGGATTCCAAAGGATGTTGCGGTTGTGATATACCGCGATATTGAAACGCTCCAGACCAGATATCCCACCTATACCAGTCTTAAGATGCTTCCGGATATTGTCTGGACCACGGCAATCAAAATGTTGCTGGAAAAGATTCTGGATAAGCGGCAGGACAGCATGAAAGTTTATTTACCGACGAAGCTGGAACTTGGTGACAGCGCATGAAAAACTACAGTAATGTTTTTAACAACAGAGAGGAGAACTTCACTATGAAGAAATTAACCGTTGCTTTTCTGGCAGCCGTAATGTGTTTTGGAACACTTGCCGGATGCGGAAGCAAAACCACAGAAAATACAACAGATTCCAATGCAACAGCGGAAACAGAGGCTGCACAGCAAACTACAGAGGCTGCGCAGGGAAAGGCAGAAAATGTACATCTTGATACTTTAAACGTATATTTTGTCCCGTCCAGAGATCCGCAGGAAATCGTAACAGCCACAGAACCGCTCAGTGGTCTGCTGAAGACAGAGCTTGCAGGACTTGGCTATGATGTGGATGATGTAAAGATTTCTGTTGGTACAACATATGAGGCAGTGGGAGAAGCGCTGACTTCCGGAACAGCCGATGTCGGATTCATTCCGGGAGGTACGTATGTCCTTTATGATGACGGATGTGACGTTATTTTGACAGCTACCAGAGACGGACTGAACAAAAATTCTGACAATCCGGCAGACTGGAATGACGGACAGCCGACAGAGGCATCTACCGAACAGGCGGTTTCCTATCGTGCGTTATTTATTGCAGGACCTTCTGAGAAAGGCAAGGAACTTGCAGATAAGGTAAATTCCGGTGAGGATATTACCTGGGATGATTTAAACAGTGCAAACTGGAGCGTAATGTCATCTTCTTCCCCGGCAGGTTATATTTATCCGTCGTTATGGCTGCAGGATAAATATGGAAAAGGAATTACGGATCTTTCCAATGCAGTACAGGCCGATTCTTACGCAAGTGCATTTGCCAGACTGGCTTCCGGACAGGTGGATGTATTGGTTACTTATGCAGATGCAAGACGTGATTATGAAGAAAACTGGACAACAGAATTCGGACGTACCGACTCCATCTGGCAGGAGACAAATGTAATCGGTGTAACGGATCCGATTTACAATGACACTGTCTGTGTCAGCAAAAACTCACCAAACATGGATGACAATCTGAAAAAAGCAATTCAGACGGCAATGATCAATATTGGAAATACCGAAGAAGGAAAACAGGTAATTTCCATTTACAGTCACAATGGATATCAGCCGGCACAGTCTTCCGATTATGATAAAGAGAGAGAAGCACAGAAACTGATCCAGCAGCTGAATGCAGGAAACTAAAAAGCAGAGTGAAATGTGTGGCATAAACGGAGACTGCGGTCTCCGTTTCGCTATATATAAAAATGCGGAAGGAGCACTTATGATAGAGTTTTCAAACGTATCCAAAGTATATCCGAATGGCGTGGTCGGGCTTAAGAATGTAAATCTTACGATCGCACAGGGAGAATTCGTTGGCATCATTGGTTTATCAGGGGCAGGAAAATCGACGCTGCTTCGCACGGTCAACCGTATGCATGATATTACTTCCGGTACACTTCGGGTAGATGATCAGGACGTAATGGCACTTAAAGGGAAGCAGCTGCGGAAATTTCGGCGTAATATTGGAATGATATTTCAGTCCTTTAATCTTGTGACACGTACAACCGTCATTCGCAACGTGCTTATGGCAAAGGTTCCGGAAATGCCGTTCTGGCGTGTATTACTCGGAGTTTTTAAAAAGGACGATAAAAGGAATGCCCTCGAGGCACTTGACCAGGTAGGCATCCTGGACAAGGCGTATATCCGTGCGGATCAGCTGTCCGGAGGACAGCAGCAGAGAGTGGCGCTGGCAAGGACACTGGCACAGAATCCGAAAATTATTCTGGCAGATGAACCGGTTGCAGCACTGGACCCGGTCACGGCAAAACAGGTTATGAATGATTTTAAAAAGATCAATCAGGAGATGAAGATCACGATACTGATCAATATTCATCATGTGGAGCTGGCGCTTGCCTATGCGGATCGCATCATTGGAATACGTGCCGGGGAGATTGTTTATGACGGGTCGTCGAAAGATGTGACACAGGAAGTCCTAAGCATGATCTATGAGGGAAAAATACCGGATGATGTGGAGGAAGCCTGATGGGATTATATGATAAAATATTTAAACCGAAAAAACTGGTATTGTCAGATGGGAAAATTGTAGAGGAGAAACGCACGCGTGCACCGTTTATTTTGCTGCTGCTTTTTCTTGCGATGGCTGTTTCGGTACATATTACCGGGTTCTCAATGAAAACGATCCTTACCAATGGAAAACAGTTTTTTGTGATCCTTGGAGAAATGTTTCCTCCGAAAACGGGTTATCTGGGAAGCATCTGGGGACCGCTGCTCGATACGATAAAGATGTCGCTGCTTGGTTCTTTCATTGGCGGAGTTCTTGCCATTCCATTTGCAATTTTGGCTTCCAGCAATCTGATAAAGAATAAACCGGTGATTGGGATTGTGCGTGTCTTTTTGAGTATTGTGCGGACCATTCCTACTCTGGTCGCAGCACTGATCGCAACATACATATGGGGACTTGGAACGATGGCGGGAACCGTTGCAATCGCAGTATTTACCTTTGCCTATGTAGGCAAACAGCTCTATGAACTGATCGAAACCGCGGATATGGGTGCCTATGAGGCAATGGAAGCAATGGGAGCGGGAAAAGGGCAGGCATTTCTTGCAGCGATCAAACCACAGGTACTGCCTGCTTATCTGGCGGTCTGCCTGTTCTGTTTTGAAGGAAATGTACGGTATGCGGCAATTCTCGGATATGTAGGTGCCGGTGGACTGGGACTGATTTTAAATGAAAAGATCGGCTGGCGGGAATACGACAGTGTTGGAATGATCCTGGTCGTTTTGTTTGGAACTGTCCTGCTCATTGAAGCACTCAGCCACTATATCCGAAAGAAACTTACCTAAGAAAGGACAGGGTAAAATGAAAAAAGAAATTGATAAGATGTACCGTCTGGAGCCAAAGACATGGTATGCAAAAATTATCATAGCGCTTGTAGTGGCTGCACTTCTGGCATGGTCAATGTCCACAGTGCGAAGCGGAGCAAACGGTGGAAAGGGAATCGTGGTTGCGGGGAAGATCATAAGCGGAATTTTTCATCCGGATACGGAACTTTTATTTGATTTTACGACATCCGGTGTGGCATATCTGCTGCTCGAGACCATGTGCATTGCATTTCTTGGAACACTGGTCGGAGCGGTGCTTTCGATACCGTTATCGTTCCTTGCAGCAGCCAATCTGATGCCGAAGCCGGTTGCACTGCTGTTTCGTGTTTTTATCATGGCGATCCGTACCATACCGGCATTTGTGTATGGACTGATGTTTATCCGTGTGACAGGTCCCGGCCCTTTTGCAGGCCTTCTTACCATGTCACTCTGTTCCATCGGGATGATCAGCAAAATGTTTATCGAAAGTATTGAAAATCTGGATACCAGAATACTGGAGTCATTGGATGCTGCGGGCTGTACGATGTTCCAGAAGATAAGGTACGGCATTTTTTCCCAGTTGTTTCCTGATTTTATGTCAACCTTGATCTATCGTTTTGATATGAATCTGCGTGATGCCACTGTTCTTGGACTGGTCGGAGCCGGGGGAATCGGAGCACCACTCATCTTTGCAATGAGTGCATACAAGTGGAATCAGGTCGGAGCCATTCTGACTGGTCTGATCATACTGATTTTAATTGTGGAAGTGATCTCAACAAAGATTCGTGTGAAATTAACGAGAGGGTAGCAGAATGGAACAGAAACTGAAAATATATTATACATCTGACGTGCACGGATATTTTTATCCAACCACCTATGGAGATCGGGAAACAAAGAATGTCGGGCTGTTTTCGCTTGTATCCGGATTTGTAAAGGATGAAAACACGCTGATCATGGATGGCGGGGATATTCTTCAGGGCTCTGCATTTGCCTGCTATTGCAGACAGAAGGTTCAGTCACCCGGGATAATGGCGGATATCATGAATGACTGCGGTTATGATTATTATACGCTTGGCAATCATGACTTTAATTACGGACAGGACTATCAGAAAACATATTGCAGCGCTCATCATGGCAGATGTGTCTGCCAGAATGTCACAGATGAGACAGGAAAAGTACGTTATCCGTATGCGGTGCATGTACTTGAAAACGGGCTCCGCGTTGGAATTGTAGGAATCGTTACGGACTATGTAAATGTGTGGGAAAAGAAGGAAAATCTCGCCGGAATTTGTATTACAAGTCCGTTTGAAGCAGCAAAACAGGCACTTTCGGAGTTGAAGGGACAGACAGATGTAACGGTCTGCATTTATCACGGCGGATTTGAGTGTGATTTGAAAACAGGAAAGCAGCTTTCCGAAACTACGGAAAACGTGGGATACCGTATTTGCAGGGAACTGGATTTTGATATACTTCTGACCGGTCATCAGCATATGTCGATCGACGGACAGTATGTGCACGGGACGTATGTGGTGCAGCCGCTGGAAAATGCAAGGGAATACTACTGCCTTGAAGCAGTATGCGACAAAAAGGGGGTGTCTGTCCACTCGGAAAAATATGTGGCGGATGCCGGCAATGTAAGTCGTACGCTGTGCGAAAAGTATTCCGGAACTGAAACGGGCGTGCAGCAGTGGCTGGATGAGCCAATTGGACATTTAAGCAGTTCGCTGTTGCCGGAGGATAAGGTGACGATGGCATTGCATGGAACCAAAATTGCCGATTTCCTGAACAGGGTACAGTTGTTTTTTTCAGGTGCGGAGCTTTCCAGTGTCGGACTTGCCAATGAGATTGCAGGGTTTGGCAGTAAAGTCAGTATGCGTGATATTATAGCAACCTATCCATATCCCAATACGCTTGTTGTCTGCCGGATTACCGGTGTACAGTTAAAGCGTGCGATGGAGCGCAGTGCAGAATATTTCGCAACAGGTGTGAATGGAGAGGTACGGGTGTCAGAGAGCTTTTTAGTGCCAAAGATCGAACACTACAATTATGATTACTATATGGGTGTTACCTATGAAATTGATCCTGCGCTTCCGGTCGGAAGCCGGATAAAAAATCTTGCTTTTGGAGACCGGCCGGTGAAAGCCGACGATACGTTTACAATGTGTTTGAACAATTACCGCTACAGTGGTGCCGGGGGTTATGAAGTGTATACAGAGTGCCCACTGGTCAGGGAAATCAATACGGAAATGGTAGAGCTTATTACGGAATACTTTAGAAAGAACCCGTTGGTAGAGGTATAAACGAAGCCCTTTACTGCACAAGCAGCTTTTGATACTGTTTCGGGGAGACATGCATCTGCTCCTTGAACAGCTTGATAAAATAGCTGGTCGTGCAGAAACCGACGGATGCCGCAATCTCGGTCACGCTTTTCTGTGTTGAGATCAAAAGCTTTTCCGCTTCCCGGATGCGGATAGAGTTCAGGTAATCGTTGAACTTCATGTGCATCAGTCGGTGAAAACTCCGGGAAAAATAGCTGTAACTTAAATGACAGAGTCCTGCCATTTCGGCTGCGGAAATCTGTTTTTCGTAGTTCGAGAGCATGTAGGTCAATGCAGGTGCAAGCTGGTTTTGCAGGCTTTGATCCGCCTGAGAAACTAATAACGGTTCGGATTCGTTTTGCTGCCAGTAGCGCAGGAGCCACAAAAAAATGCGGCCGATGTCGTTCTTGATGGCGAGTTCATAACCGTAGTTTTTCTGTTCAGATTCCCGGATGATCTCTTGCATCAGTTCGCAAATTCCTGAGTCCCGGAGTGCAGAAGCATGGATGACCTTTTCGTAGCCGGGCTGTTCTGTGATAAACGGCAGCAGATATTTTAACTCGAAATGGCTCTGTGACATGCCATTGTAAATAAGGTCAGGCAGAAATCGCACGCAGATGTAAGAACCTCCGGTTTGTGAGGTCGCATCAATCTGATGGACTTCCCTTGAATTGATCAGCACGATATCACCGGCAGCAAATTCATGGTAGATTCCGTTCAGATAGACCAGAAAACTGCCGGAGAGCGCATAAAGCATTTCAATATAATAATGATAGTGGGCAGGGAAGACATTCCCTGCTCTTTTTGCGGTTTCTACATGGCAGAGATACTGACACGGAATACCGTCGATATAGGTGTTTTTTTCTTCCGGATAATTCATAAAAAATGCTCCAATGACAAAATTGTTGTATTTTTGAATAAAAAAATTATAGCATGACAGGGAAATTTTTTCTACAATGGAAATAGAGAAGTAATCACGAAAAACAGCAGGAGGATATTTATATGAAAAAAAGCGGGGATGAAGCAGTGATCGGGGGATTTTATGAAGCATGCAGAAGTGCTGCGGCAGAAGGCGCTGTGCTTTTGAAAAATGAAGGGGGAATGCTTCCTTTAAAGAAAGGGGAGACAGTGTCGGTCTTCGGGAGATGTCAGCTTGAGACTTATCGCAGCGGAACCGGATCGGGCGGAGCGATCAATGTCGCTTATGTGATCAGTCTGTTGGACGCAATGCGCGCCTGCCCGGATATTACTGTGAATGAGGAGCTGGCAGAGATCTATACGGACTGGCTCAAAGATCATCCGTTTGATAATGGCGGAGGTGGATGGGCGGCAGAACCGTGGCATCAGGAAGAGATGCCGGTTACGGCAGAGATCGCGCGGGCAGCCCGGGAAAAATCGGACAAAGCGCTTTTTATCATCGGACGTACGGCAGGCGAGGACAAGGACTATGCGGATGAGGAAGGAAGTTACCGCCTGACTGCGCAGGAACTGGAAAATCTGCGTGTTGTGACCGAACATTTTGATCAGGTTGCGGTTCTTTTGAATGTTTCCAATATCATTGATATGAGCTGGGCGTTTGATCCGGTATATGAGGATCACATCAAAAGTATTTTCTATATCTGGCAGGGTGGCATCGAGGGCAGCCATGCAGTTGCAGACCTGCTCAGTGGTGCAGTGTCACCGAGCGGAAAGCTGACCGATACGATCGCGGACGATCTGGGAGACTATCCCGCGGCAGAAAATTTTGGCGATGAAAAACGGAATTTTTACGCAGAGGATATCTATGTCGGTTATCGCTATTTTGAGACGTTCTGTCCGGAAAAAGTAAAATACGAGTTTGGATTTGGTCTGTCCTATACTGACTTTTTCATGGAAGTGATAAAGGCATATACCGTAAATGGAACCAATACGGCGGGAAGCGACAGGATTGAAATCGTGGCGGCAGTAAAAAATACCGGGGCATACCGGGGAAAAGAAGTGGTGCAGGTCTATGTGGAGGCACCACAGGGAGCACTTGGAAAACCAAAGCGCGTGCTTGCCGCGTTTGCGAAAACAAGGGAGCTCGAACCGGGGGAAACGCAGGAACTTACGTTATCTGTTCCGGTGGCACGGCTTGCTTCGTATGATGATTCCGGCGTGACCGGGAATAAATCCTGCTATGTGCTTGAGGCAGGCGATTATATTTTCCATGTTGGAAACAGTGTGCGGCAGACAGAGGTGGCAGACGTGGATGGAAACGGCGCTTATCAGGTGAGGGAACTTCGTGTGGCCGAAGCGCTTTCCGAGGCGCTTGCGCCGGTGCAGCAGTTTTCGCGTATCCGGCCGGGAAAAAAGAACGCTGATGGTAGCTATCCGGTGGAAAAGGAAGCAGTTCCACAACAGACTGTCGATCTTGCCGCGCGGATCAATGAAAATCTTCCGAAGGAGATTCCGTATACGGGAGATCAGAATATCACGCTTTCCGATGTGGCATCCGGTAAGGCAGATCTGGATGCGTTTGTAGCACAGTTAAGTGACAGCGAACTTGCGACGATCGTGCGTGCGGAGGGTATGAGCAGCCCGAAGGTAACGCCGGGAACGGCATCCGCGTTCGGAGGTGTCGGTGAGAATCTTTACCGCTATGGTATACCGGTTGCGTGTGCTGCGGATGGCCCGTCCGGTATCCGTATGGAGAACGGAAAGACGGCTACACAGCTTCCGATCGGAACCCTGCTTGCATGTTCGTTTAACATTCCGATGATGGAAGAACTGTATGTGCTGGAAGGAGAGGAACTGGTAGAGAATCAGATCGATACCCTGCTCGGACCGGGAGTCAACATTCACAGACATCCTTTAAACGGAAGAAATTTTGAGTATTTCAGCGAAGATCCGTATGTGACCGGCAGTTTTGCGGCAGCAGTCGTGCGGGGCATCAGAAAGGGCGGCTCTTCGGCAACCGTAAAGCATTTTGCGGCAAATAACCAGGAGAAGGCAAGACATACCGCAGATGCGGTGGTATCAGAGCGCGCGCTTCGTGAGATCTATTTAAAAGGATTTGAGATGGCAGTAAAAGACGGCGGCGCGGTATCCATTATGACTTCCTACGGACCGATCAACGGACACTGGACGGCATCGAACTATGATCTGAACACTACGGTTCTGCGTGGTGAGTGGGGCTATACCGGTATTGTGATGACAGACTGGTGGGCGTGCATGAATGATGTGGTAAAGGGCGGAGCGCAGAGCAGACAGCTTACGTCTTCGATGGTACGCGCGCAGAACGACCTTTATATGGTTGTAAATAACAACGGAGCGGAGATCAATTCCATGGAAGATGATACGGTCGCTTCACTTGCCGAAGGAAAGCTGACCAGAGGCGAATTGCAGCGCAGCGCAAAGAATATCTGCCGTTTTATCTTACATGCACCGGTCATGGAACGACCGTTAAAGCCGTTGGATGACATTTTAGTATTCCATGCGGCAGCAAAGACAGACGCGGCGGATGTGCAGGAGTTAGAAAAGACCGTACAGCTTTCTATGGAAGAAAAAACATCTGCGGTCATCCAGGTAAAACAGGCGGGCGTTTACAATGTCATTGCGAAGCTCTGCTCAGACGCCTCGAATCTTGCGCAGGCGGCGGCAAATGTTTCTCTGAACGGAGAGCCTCTGACCACAGTGCAGATCAGCGGAACCGAGGGAAGATGGATCACGCAGAAGCTGCTTTCTGTGGAACTGGAAGAAGGCTTTTACGAAGTGCGTGCAGAGGTGGTAAAGCCGGTTATGGAGATTGCGTGGATCGCATTTGACAGGCAGTAAGCGCGGAAAGGGCGGATGACGTCTGCGAGGAATACGACGGCAAGCGGTAGAGCAACAGGCTTCTTGACAAACATGGGATGAACTGCTATATTCGAAAAAACAGAGTGAGACCTCGGTTTGAATAGGCTTGGATATATGGAGGGATTTTCATGAAAAAAGGGAGCAAACGAAAGGCGGATATTCAGCAGGCAACCAAGGAGCTTATTATAGAAAAGGGCTATTCCGCGGTTACGATGACAGATGTCGGAGAGCGGCTTTCGCTGTCGGTGGGCGGGCTTTATTACCACTATCATTCGGTGGAAGAGATCTTTTTAGATCTTGCGGCAAATGAGCAGAAGGATGTCTGGAAACTGTTTGAAGGGGTAAATGACATAGAGAGCCTGATTGCGGCAGTTGAAAAATATTTTGAACTGGAAAAACTGGATATGCTAAATTTTGATAAGACGTTAAATGGCATTCTGATGCAGTATTATATGAGTTTTCCAATGGAAAAAAGACGTGCCGCCATGCAGAAAGATTATCTGGAAGTGCATGATAAAATGGCAGGAATCCTGGCGGCGGTATATAAAGATCCGCAGGTGATCGGGCAGATCTGCACGCGCATTTATGTCATGCTGCACGGGCTCAGCTTCCTTGCGATGACAGGAAAGCTGACGGAAGCAATGATCGACCATGAATTTGCCGGAACGCTTGCGCTTTTAAAGGAACTGTATGAAAAAACAGACAGGTCTGGTGAGTGAAGCTCATTATTGGGAATTGGCGGCGTGTGAAAGAAATGATATAATAATTAAAAATGCGGGAGAGTGACAAAGGAGAGAAGCATCATGCCAGTTTTTGATTTTAGCGATACACCGAATAAAAAAGAAGCAGCCGTCTGCACCTATACGACGTTTGCATCAAATGAAAAGATAAAGACACCGGAGGAGCCGATCCTGATGTTGGATAATAAGGAAAAAGCATGGGATCACCATTCTACGGGTGTTTTTACAAATCAGAGCAAACGGACGGCGTTTGAGTTCAGGGAAAAGGGGGAGACGTACACAGCGGATATCCTGCGTGTGGATGCCCGTTTTGTAAGCCTGTTGAAATGGCTTGGAGAAAATCATATCAGTGTGCGGCTTTCGGGCGAGAATACGAAAGGTGGGTATGCAGTATACAAGATCAGGGAGACCACGCTTGGCGGTGGGACAAAGCTGTCGGCGGAGGATGGGTTTCTCCAGTTTATGATCGAGCGTCTGCTTGCGAGCAGCGCACCGGCGGCGGAACAGGAAGAGGATGATGCGGATGAGACCGGAGACGATATGAAGCTGACCAGCATTCAGAGCATTTCGGATTTTATGACCTGTGCGGGCAGGACAATGCCGGACAACATCAGGCTCTGGGCGAGAAGAAATCTGGCAGTTGCGCGGTCACATGAGGTATCACAGGAGGAACGGCGCCATGCGCAGCGTGCGCTTTCCATTATGATGAATGTGCAGTGGAAGAGCAATTATTTTGAGGCGATCGATCCGAAAGAGGCACGAAGGATTCTGGACGAAGAACTTTACGGTATGGAGCGTGTAAAACAGCGTATCATGGAGACGATCATCCAGATCAACCGCACGCATACGCTCCCGGCATACGGACTGTTGCTTGTGGGACCTGCGGGAACCGGAAAATCGCAGATCGCCTATGCGGTTGCGCGTATTTTAAAGCTGCCGTGGACAACACTGGATATGAGCTCCATCAACGATCCGGAGCAGCTTACCGGAAGCTCAAGGATCTATGCCAATGCAAAACCGGGAATCATCATGGAGGCATTTTCCATGGCGGGTGAGTCGAACCTCGTCTTTATCATCAATGAGCTGGACAAGGCGGCGTCGGGAAAAGGAAACGGAAATCCGGCGGACGTGCTTTTGACACTTCTGGACAATCTCGGGTTTACCGATAATTATATGGAGTGTATGGTGCCGACGGTAGGCGTGTATCCGATCGCGACAGCCAATAACAAGGAGCAGATCAGTGCGCCGCTTATGTCGCGCTTTGCTGTGATCGATATCCCGGATTATACACCGGAGGAAAAAAAGATCATTTTTTCCAGATTTGCACTGCCAAAGGTATTAAAGCGCATCGGGCTGAATCCGGGTGAGTGTGTGATCACAGATGATGGACTGGATGCCGTTGTTGCACAGTATGCGGATACGACTGGTATCCGGGATCTGGAGCAGGCGGCGGAGCACCTTGCGGCAAATGCGCTCTACCAGATCGAAGTGGATCAGGTGTCGCAGGTGACATTTGATGCGGACAGAGTACGGAAGCTGTTTGCATAGTTTGTCGGAAAAATTGAGTTATTTTCTCAAAATGCAATTATTTTAAGATAATACTTGCATAATTGTATACAATGTGATAAAGTGTTTTTAGCGCAAAGGAGCGTTTTGATGTAACGGTCTTTTTGCGCTATTTTTTATATCTAAGGAGGATACTATTATGAAAAAAACCAAAGCAGTTTTGGCAGCACTGATGGCTGGAACGATGCTGCTTGGGCTTGTAGGCTGTGGAAGCAGTTCTTCTGCGACAGGATCACAGGAGACGGCAGGAACTGAGAGCACAGGTTCCGGTTCAGCTACAGCGGCGAGTGCAAGTTCATCAGACATGAATGTCATGCTTGAAACTTCTGTGGAGTCGTTGGACCCGCAGCAGGCAACGGATGGCACATCATTTGAGGTTATCGCAGATTATACGGACGGTCTGATGCAGATGGATGCAGACGGTCAGGCAGTACCTGCGATTGCAGAAAGCTATGATTTATCAGACGATGGTCTGACTTATACATTCCATCTTCGGAGTGATGCAAAGTGGAGCAATGGCACTCCGGTTACAGCAAAGGATTTCGTATTCGGATGGCAGAGAGCGGTTGATCCGGAAGTTGCTTCCGAGTATGCATATATGTTGAGTGACATTGGCCAGGTTAAAAATGCGGCAGAAATCATTGCAGGAGAAAAGGACAAAAGTGAGCTCGGTGTTACCGCAGTGGATGACACAACACTTCAGGTTGAGTTAAATGTGCCGGTCAGCTACTTCCTGTCCCTGATGTATTTCCCGACTTTCTATCCGATCAATGAGGAGTTCTTTAATTCCTGCGGCGATACATTTGCAACCAGCCCGGAGACAACACTTTCCAATGGTGCATTTGTACTGGATTCCTATCAGCCGGCAGCAACCGCATTCCATCTTACAAAGAATGCAGATTACTATGATGCGGACAGAGTAAAGCTTTCCGGACTGAGCTATCAGGTAATCCAGGATTCACAGCAGGCTCTGATGAGCTACCAGACAGGAGCCCTGGATACTACACTGGTAAACGGCGAGCAGGTTGATCAGGTAAAAGATGATCCGGAATTTAAGGCAGTTGGTGCAGGCTATCTGTGGTATGTCAGCCCGAACATTGCTTCCGTACCGGAACTTGCAAACTTAAATGTACGTCTGGCAATGACAATGGCAATTGATCGTGATGCGATTACCGAGGATGCGTTAAAGGATGGTTCCACACCTACATATACCGCAGTTCCGCCGGAATTCGCAACTGGTCCGGACGGTTCTGATTTCTCAGAAGATCAGACCAAGTTCTCTGATGCTTGCAAATATGATACGACCGCAGCAGCAGATTACTGGCAGAAAGGTCTGGACGAACTTGGAATTACCGAGTTGTCTCTGGATATGGTCGTAGATGCGGATGATGCACCGCAGAAGGTGGCACAGGTATTAAAGGAACAGTGGGAGACCACACTTCCGGGACTTACTGTAAATCTTGTGGTAGAACCGAAGAAGCAGAGAGTACAGGATATGCAGGATGGAAACTTCCAGCTCGGACTTACCCGTTGGGGACCGGACTACGCAGATCCGATGACCTACCTCGGCATGTGGACGACCGGCTGCTCCAACAACTACGGTTTATGGTCCAGCACCGATTACGATGACATCATCGCAAAGTGCACCACTGGTGATCTCGCAACCGATCCGGAGGGTCGCTGGTCTGCAATGTACGATGCTGAGAAGATCGTCATGGATCAGTCCGTGATCTTCCCGCTGTACACACAGTGCAATGCAGAGATGCTGAGCACCAATGTCACCGGCGTTGAATTCCATCCGGTAGCCCTCAACAGAGTTTACAAGAACGCTGTAAAGACCGAAGGCTGATCATCTGATTGTTTGAAACAGTTCTTTTGATAGCAGGCCGCATGAAAATGCGGCCTGTATCATTTCAGGTTTATGCCATAGACAGGCTCAGAAACGCTTCAGGAAACGTGTGTAAATTCGTTTGCGATCGTTCCGAAAACAGAACGCTGATCGCAGAAGATATCGAATCTCGAGCGCTTTCGAACGTGTCTACGGCTTAAACCGTAGTATACAGGGCAGAAGAGTGTACGTGCTCATGCCCAAAGGGAGGTAATTGTGAAAAAGTATGTAACCAAGCGAGTGTTGACCTCGATCTTCACCCTCCTCGTCATTTTACTGGTGCTCTTTATCCTGATGCAGCTGATGCCGGGATCACCGTTCAATGATGAGAAGCTGAATGATGCGCAGCGCGCCGCACTGTATGCGAAGTACGGCCTCGATCAGCCCGTCATCGTGCAGTTTTTCCGCTATGTCAAGAACATGCTGACCGGTGACTTCGGTGTCAGCTACAATATCTCGAAGAACACCCCGATTTCCCAGCTCATCGCCACCCGTCTTCCGATCTCCATCCGTATCGGTGGTGCTGCGGTCAGCCTCGGTGCCGTCGTCGGCCTCATCCTCGGCCTCATCGCGGCGCTTCGTCACGACACCTGGGTCGACACCCTCTGCACGGTGATCTCGGTCATCGGTGTATCCGTACCGTCCTATGTATTCGCCCTGCTCCTGAGCTATCAGCTTGGCTTCAATATGAAGCTGTTCCCGATGCTGTTCGATGCGAAGCGGGCGATGGCCTCGAGCGCACTGCCGAGTATTTCCCTTTCGATGTTCACGATGGCCTCCATCGCACGTTTCACCCGTTCCGAGATGATGGAGGTACTCGACAGCGACTATATGCTGCTCGCGGAGTCGAAGGGTATCTCCGGATTCGCCCTGATTTTCCGTCATGCACTTCGGAACGCCCTGATTCCGATCATCACGGTCCTGGCACCGCTGATCGTCGACCTCATGACCGGTTCCCTCGTCGTCGAGAAGATCTTCGCAATCCCGGGCGTCGGCTCACTGCTGGTCAACGCGATCCAGTCGAACGACTATAACGTCGTCATCTCCCTCGCCTTCATCTACTCCGCGATGTACATCGGCATCATGCTCGTCGTTGATATCCTCTATGGCATCATCGATCCGCGAATCAGACTTGCAAAGGACGGTAAATAAGTATGTTTGGAAAGAAAAAACAGCTACTGACAGCCCAGACAGCGGGTGTGGTCAATGCTTATGTTCCGGTCGACAGTGACTTCGTCCGGAAGGATAATGCCGGCGAGATCGCCATCGATACGAACTTCTCCTCCCAGTCCTTCTGGAAGGATGTGACGACGCGTTTCTTCCATAAGAAGAGTGCCGTCATCGGTCTCGTCTTCGTCATCCTGATCACCCTCATGGCGATCATCGGCCCGAAGATCTCCGGCTACAGCTTCTCTGCCCAGAATCTTTCGATGAAGAACCTCGCACCGCGTATGCAGGTAATCGAAAACCTCGGTATTCTGGACGGCTCCGAGAAGATGAAGACTACCACCGGCACAAAGCTCGTGAACGAGTATGCAGCGAAGAAGCTCTACGATACCTTCTACTGGTTCGGTACGGACCGTTATGGCCGTGATATCTTTACGAGAACCTGGTCCGGTACCCGTGTCTCCCTGATCATCGCCTTCGCCGCGACCATCATCGACATGGTGATCGGTATGTCCTATGGTCTCATTTCCGGCTACTTCGGCGGCAAGACCGATATCATCATGCAGCGTATCCTCGAGATCATGAACGGTATCCCGCGACTCGTCATAGTGACCCTGCTTCTCCTCGTACTGAAGCCGGGTATGGTGACCATCATCTTCGCCCTGATGCTGACCGAATGGGTGGGCATGAGCCGCATTGCCCGTGCCGAGATGCTCAAGCTGAAGGATCAGGAGTTCGTGCTGGCTTCCCGCACGCTGGGCGCAGGCAGCTTCTTCATCATCTTCAAGGAAGTGCTGCCCAACATCATCGGACCCATCATCACGCAGGTCATGTTCAGCATCCCCACCGCAATTTTCACTGAGGCATTCCTGTCCTTTGTGGGTCTGGGCATCCCGGTGCCGCAGTGCTCGCTGGGTTCTCTGATCAGCGAGCTGTACAACAGCTTCACCACACACCCCTACCAGATCATCCCG
>OIZA01000574.1_pt1 | contig 17535 bp, 20 predicted proteins | sample 1588381 | NCBI WGS metagenome assembly OIZA01 (sample SAMN03283277) | human gut metagenome | biome: human-associated habitat; material: feces | host: Homo sapiens | place: Peru | collected 2012 | reverse complement strand
AATTACATTCTTTATCCCATTAACGTAACGAGGTCTTTCCTATAGCGCAAGAAAAAACTCCGGAACATTTTCTCTGTTCCGGAGTCTTCCCGATGCCGTCTTTCCTTTTTCCTATTGATTTTTAATATTCTTAACACACGCTCTGATCATGCTTTCTGATCAAATGCAGGCCTTGTCTCCAGATAATCCGGCAGCACGGTCTGCACTTCTTTATTTTCCGCTTTTACTGCACGATATTCCCGCCAGTAGATCGCATAAAATTCCTGCGATTTTTCCTGCTCCTTCGGTGTCAGCCCATACCCCCATCCCGCTCCGGTATCACTGAGCACCAGCGTTCCCTGATAAGAAACCTCCGCTCCGTATCCACCGGTCGATAAGATGGGCTGATTTAATACGGCTCCCCCGCCAAGCGGCATCAGCTTTTCTGCCAGATTCCCTTTTTCTTTGCTTTCCTGAAGAAAATCAAGCAGCGTCAGTTCTCCGATCGGCTTATTCCCCCTTTTTTCCTTTCCCTTTTGCATGGCGGCTTTCGCCTGTTGATAAAACATTTTCCGGTTTGGTGCAACATCCGAAAGATACTCCGCCCGAAGTGCAAGTACCTGTCTTGATATGGTATCTGACTCCGCCTGATTTTCCGGCTTCGCCGCTTTCTGTGCCAGACTTCTGATCTCGCTTACAAACTGCTCCTTTGTTTTGGAAGATTTTCCGGCTGACGGAATATAGGACCAGTTCGGTTCACCGGTCGCTGTCCATGTGACCAGTTTGTCCCCCGTCCGATTCATTTTATGTTCCATCGAAATACGATTCATAACCCGTTTCCTTTCCCGTTTTTCCCTCTGTATATAATATATCGGCTGTTTTTTTCATGACAAAAGACCTGGGATAAATTTGCAGGCCCCAGACTGTAAACAAAGTATATAAAATGATGCGTTAATCTGTGCAAAAATTTATGCATTAACCCTTTTTCCATGATATTATAATGGAACAGATAGAATCGTAGTTTGCTGATTAGACAACTATGAATATCTACGAAAAGGAGTATTAAGTTGATGGAAATACGAAAGGCAAAGAAAGCTGATATTGATAGCATCGAAAAAATTTATGAGCGCATTCATGATGGAGAAGAAAAGGGATTGACTACAACCGGATGGATTCGAAATATTTATCCTACTAGAAAAACAGCAGAAGACGCTTTGAGCAGAAATGATTTATTTGTTATGATGGATGAAGAAAAAATTGTAGCGGTAGCAGTCATTAATCAAATCCAAGGGGACGAATATAAATATGCAGCGTGGAAACATCGTGTGAAGGATCACGAAATCATGGTGCTTCATGGTCTGGCAGTTGACCCATTTCAAAAGAATAAGGGTTATGGCAAGGCATTCATAGCATTTTACGAAAATTATGCAAAGCAGCATGATTGTGTCGCATTGCGTATGGATACAAATGCGCGAAACACAAGTGCAAAAAATTTATATCAAAGGTTAGGATATGAAGAAATAGGTATTGTAAAGTGCGTATTTAACGGTATTCCAAATGTGCATCTGGTATGCTTTGAAAAATATTTGGGATAAGCGTCTGTATCATAAAAATAGGTGTAATGTATAAATTTTCACGTTTATACATTACACCTATCATTCTATATACTTTGTCTACATTCTGAGACCTGCGATAAAATCCGCAGGCCTTTTCCTTCGCAGTTAATGATGCTTCTTCGCACTGTGTGCTTCTCTCGCTTCTGCAACTGCCTCATGATCCGCTATATTGATCTTTGAAACTGCTTTTTTCTTTTTCAACGGATGCTTCGGATTTTTATCCATATGAATCGCCTCTTTTCAACTCTGTGCCAGTTTTAACCTTCAATTGCTATATAGCGTTTCTCCGGGACGGCTTTTTTGTCTTCCTTCGGAACATCCAGTGTTAAAATACCATTTTCGTATTTCGCATGGATATCCTTTTCGGTAAGGCTTTCACCTACATAAAAACTGCGGCTCATGCTGCCCGCGTAACGTTCACGTCTGATATATGTATCTTTTTTATCTTTCTCATCCTTGTCGAGTCCTTTCTCGGCACTGATGGTCAGATAGCCGTCATTCAGTTCCAGTTTAATTTCATCTTTCTTAAATCCAGGAAGATCCATCGCAACTTCGTAACCGTGCTCAGTTTCCTTTACATCGGTCTTCATCATGTTCTTTGCGTGTTTGCCATATAAGGCTTTATCAATATCCGGGAATGAAAAATTCATCCAATCATCAAATAAGTTCTCTCCAAAAATACTAGGCATCAACATAAGTCATTCCTCCTTTTATCGACAATCATGTGTGCCATGAATGTTAAACCATATAAGTTTTGCTATCCGTCCGCGCCTTTACGCGTTTCCGGATGAACTCTGGAAGTCTTTCTTTTTGATCCCCTTCCTTTGTTCTAGTTATGTTATAGCACCAGTTGTTAGCGCTGTCAAGAGGTGAGTGCTAATTTTTTGAGATTTTTTTTGCAAACCTTGATTTGACGGGGTTTGCAACTCTTTTTCTTCCTTAGAATCGTCACTTTTTCTTGATTTGACACCATTTTGACACCAATTTTTTTATTTTTGGTGTCAGCTAATTGCTACGTTTTCCAGCCTTGTGATTTCACTCTCAATTCTGGACATCTCACTTACATGGTTATATACGTCCATTGTTACGTCTATGTGGGCGTGTCCCATAATATATGCTCCACCAACCTTAGCACCAAGCTTCAACATTTTTTTAATATTTCTTTTTTTCAGCCCTGTCATATCTTTTAACTCCTACTCACATCTTATTTGGCAAATTAAATATTAGATATATTTACTGGCTTCTTTAATGCTTAACTTGTCCATTTTATCTCTGTATTTTTTAATAAATGTTCTTACCCATTCTGGATTAGTTTTAGAATAATCTCTTAAACTCCATCCAATAGCCTTATTTATGAAAAATTCGTTGCTACCTAAATTATTTGCAATTATTTTTTCTAATAATTCTGTGTTGGTTCTTTCTTTTCTACAAAGTTGATGGTCTATAGCTATTCTTCTTACCCAAAAATCTTTATCTTTCGACCATTCTAACATTAAATCATTTATTCTATCATCTTCAAATGCTATATTTCCAACAATTCTATCTAATCCATCTATTGTATAGGATAGTTGCCAAAGCAAGCGTTCCCGCCAGCCGTTTTTTCATATCGCTTTCTGTCACCGCTGTGCTTCCCTTCCTCCACGTCCCCTGCTATAATGATCTTATCAATATACAACACCCCAACGGCCCAAAGGCCAATTCATCATTCATCAAAAGAAAAGGAGTATTCGCAAAATGAACGTTGTTGTTGCAATCGATTCTTTCAAAGGAAGCATGACCTCCATGCAGGCGGGAAAAAGCACCGCCGCCGGAATAAAAAGAGTTTTTCCGGATGCCGAAGTGACAGTCCACCCGCTTGCAGATGGCGGCGAAGGAACGGTAGAAGCCCTCACCACCGGATGCGGCGGAACTCTCACAGCGGTTACTGTTACCGGTCCGCTTGGCAGACCGGTCTTGTGCCAATATGGTATTCTTGAAAAAACAAAAACTGCACTTATCGAAATGTCCGGTGCAGCCGGGATCACGCTCATTTCCGAACAGGAACGAAATCCGCTTGCTACAACAACCTACGGTGTCGGTGAAGTCATCCGGGATGCGGTAAAACGGGGCTGCCGGCATTTTATCGTGGGGATCGGCGGAAGCGCCACCAACGACGGTGGCATCGGTATGCTTCAGGCACTCGGATTTGGATTTTTCGATAAAAACGGAGTTCCAATACGCTTTGGCGCCTCCGGTCTTGCCGACCTTTGCACGATCACCGATGACAATGTTCTCCCGGAGCTTTCGGAATGCACCTTTCGCATCGCCTGCGATGTGAACAATCCGCTCTGCGGAGAAAATGGATGCAGTGCCGTGTTCGGTCCGCAGAAGGGCGCCACTCCATCCATGATCACCGAAATGGATCGTTTCCTTTCTGACTATGCCGTCCTCGCCCGGAAAAAATATGAAAAAGCCGATCCCTGCCATGCAGGTGCCGGAGCTGCTGGCGGTCTCGGCTTTGCTTTTCTTACTTTTTTGAATGCAACACTGGAATCCGGAATTCAGATCGTTTTAGATGAGACACATCTGTCCGATTATATCAGACAGGCAGATATCGTCGTTACCGGCGAAGGCCGCCTGGATGGGCAGACTGTTATGGGAAAGGCTCCAATTGGTGTTGCAAAGATTGCAAAATCCTTTGGCAAGCCGGTCATCGCCTTTTCCGGCTGTGTCACAAAAGAAGCTTCCTCCTGCAACCAGGCGGGGATCGATGCCTTTTTCCCTATTTTAAGAAGCGTGGTTTCCAAAGAAGATGCCAAAAACCCGCAGAACGCCGGGCAAAATCTTTCCGATACCGCAGAGCAGGTTTTTCGGGTTATCCGAACCTTTTCTGAAATCTGACCGCAGCCGGATGCTCAAAGGCCTTTTGACCCGGTTGATATTATTTTTTCCGCCTGACTGTCTCAAGTCCGGAGCAGACTTTATCCGCATAGCAGACAAGCCAGCTCTCCCGGTACTTTGGTGGTCTTATATTTAACGGAAACATATGACATGCGATGATATCCTGCTCGATCTCATTCAGCTTAAAATCTTCCATTGCATTTTCCAGCGCCTTCGCTGCGTGATGAAATCCGTGCCATTTGTGGGAATCATCCTTTTCATGCCAGTCATATAAAAAATAATCGTGAAGCAGCGCTCCGCGGATCAGCGACCTCTCATCGACCGGCACATGCATTTTCCATGCAAGATAAAAGCTGTAATGGGCGACTGAGACACTGTGCCGAAAAACACTCGTACAGCCGTGCTGCATATATCTGCATGATTCCAGCATTCTGGAATTTTTGCATACCTCTTCTAATTCATGCCTGAATAGCACTTCTTTATCCGCAGGCAGTTTTCCTGTCATCTGACCACCCCGTGTTCATAAAACTGCTCCAGCACCGCATAAAATTTCCCCGGTGCATCCATATTGACGCAGTGTCCAGCCTCCTTGAAAATTACCACTTCGCACTGCGGTTCATCCAGCTTCCAGTTTTCAACCGCCTGCTTCTCCATCGGGATATCATATTCCCCGCATCCGATCAAAAGCGGATAGTTCCGCTCTTTTTTCGGATGCACATTGACCATATGCCCGATCCCTGCCAGATAGCGGAAGGAACTTTTCGGAAAGCTGAGATTCATCTCATAAAACGCATCCTGCGCCTCTTTCGTGTGCGCGGATATTTTCTTATTTTCTTTTGCAAACCATTTTACCGATATGATTGCCCGAAGCATCAGACGCATCTGCTCTCCCGTATTTTCCTTTTGCATGCTCATATCAAAATTATTAATATTATACCCGCCAAAGCAGGCAAGTGAATTTATATATTCCGGATAATAATTGGCAAAATCCTGTGCAAGCACTGCGCCAAGCGAAACTCCGACGATATGTATCTTTTTTATTTTTTCGGCATCCAGTATCTCACGGATCCAGACCGACATCTTCAAAAGACTGTCTCCCTTTTTTGTTTTCCGCGACTGCCCATGCCCAATGATATCCAAAAGAAGAATATTATATTGCTCCCCAAAATCTTCGACCTGCTGCCGGAACATGTTGTGATCCACAAATGCCGCATGCAAAAACAATATCCATTCCCGATTTTCCCTCCCATTTATATAATATGCGATCGGTGATTTTTCCAGTTTATATTCTTCCATGTTTTTCTCCCTCTTTTACACACGTTCACCTGTTTTTCTCATTGCTATTAAAAAACAGAGATAATAAGAATTTTTGATTCCTGTCATTTCTGTTATCATAGCATATTTTTACTTTTGGGGAAACAGCTTTCCAAAGATCAGATACCACATGAGCCGCCCCTTCTTTGGTCAATTTGCCCTATTCTCCATGACCCTGCAAAAAACAATTGCGGCCGCCGTACTGATCAGCGTTGCTGCAACTGCCGGTCCCACGATCGCTGCGGGATTCCCGCTCCCGTACTGGCTGCGGTACGCAATGATATTGACCGGAATAAGCTGCAGGGAAGATATGTTGATGATTAAAAATGTGCACATTTCTTTTGATGCAATGCCTTTTCCGGCCGGCTTCCTGCCCTGCCCCTCCTGCCGCTTTGTCTCAAGCTGCACAAGCGCCTCCATAGCCTTTAATCCCGCCGGTGTGGCCGCCCATCCCAGACCGAAGATGTTTGCGATAAAATTTGTTGCTATGTACTGAAATGCGATATGATCTTTTGGAATATGCGGAAACAGGAAACGCAAAAACGGCATGATCCGTTTTGCCGCACTTTTTATGATCCCTGCCTCCTCCGCGATCCGCATCAGTCCAACCCAGAAGGACATCACACCTACCATCGTGATACTGAGCGCCACTGCCTCCTTTGCCGAATTTAACGCCGCGTCCGTGACAGATGGAAGCGTGCCGTTTATCGCGGCATAGATGATCCCGGTCAGTATCATGAAGCCCCACAGATAATTTAACATACTGGTTCCATTCTTTTTTTGTTTCATTTTATGTAGCATAATGCCGGTTTGTTCCAACATATGATAAAACCAAGCACACTCTTTAGGATATTCCATGAAAAAATTTTTTCACCGCAGTATGTTTCAAAAAAAGTACTTTCCCATATACGGCATCTGTCTGCTCCTACCGCTCTTCTCCGTTCTGCTTCTTTCACATCCGGCGGACGGCAGCTTAAAAAAAAGCTATGCCGACTTTGACTGTTTTTGCACTGATCTGTTCCGGGAAAGCATTACCTCAAACACCATAAATCTGCACTATACGCTTGCAAATCCATCCGCCTATGGCATCAGGGACTATAAAGTGTCGCTCGGAACCATATCAGAAAAAGCACACAATAAATCGCTCCTTGAACTGGAAAATGCCCGGCACATTTTATCCGGCTTCTCCCCGGAAAAGCTGTCGGTTCCCCAGCAGATGACTCATGATGTACTTTCCGACTATATTGATACAGAGCTTTCTGCCTCCTCCTATTATTACTACGATGAGCTTTTGCGTTCCTCGACCGGCACACAGGCAGAACTTCCGATCCTCCTTGCAGAATACACCTTCCGGAATGAACAGGATGTAAAAGACTATCTGACGCTTCTTGGGGAACTGGATGATTACTTTGAACAGGTCTCTGACTTTGAACGTGAAAAATCCGAAGCGGGACTTTTCATGTCCGGATTCGCCGCCAAAAATATCATCTCCCAGTGTGAACAGTTTTTAGGCAGCAAGGAGGATCACTATCTTTTAAACACCTTTAACTCCCGTATGGATGAGGCGGGATTTCTGACTGCGGAACAGAAAGAATCCTACAAGGCGAAAAATGAGCAGATCTTCACGGAACATGTCCTTCCTGCCTACGAGCACTTAAAGAACTGTATGAACGAGCTTTGCGACACCGGAAAAAACGAAAAGGGACTCTGTTATCTTCCGGACGGGAAAAAATACTATACCTATCTGATCCGCTCCTGTACCGGAACCTCCGACTCTATTCCGGAGTTAGAGGAGCTGGTAAAAAACAAACGTGTCTCCGATCTGGATGCCATCGGAGCTCTCCTTAAGAAAAATCCGTCTCTCGCCGCAGCATCCGCAGACTATTCCCTGGATGACAGTGATCCGACTGCAATCTTAAACCATTTAAAGGACGCGATCACTGCCGACTTTCCGGCTCCGGTCGAGACAACATTTACCGTAAAATATGTCGATGACGCTTTAAGCGACTATCTTGCCCCCGCTTTTTACCTCACGGCGCCCATCGATGATATTTCGCAGAACTGTATTTACATCAACCCGAAAAGTAATTACACGAAAATGAAGCTTTTTACCACGCTTGCCCATGAAGGCTACCCCGGTCATCTCTATCAGACCGTCATGACCTCCACCTACGGGATTACGACAGTTCGCTCCATCTTAAACTATCCCGGGTACACGGAAGGGTGGGCAACCTATGTGGAAATGCATTCTTACCACTATGCCGGGCTTGATGACGACCTTGCCTCGATCCTGCAGTTAAACCAGTCCGCCATCTTAAGTCTGTACTCGACCGCCGACTTCGGCATTCACTATGAAGGCTGGTCCCTTGATGACACCCGCACCTTCTTCGCTGACTATGGCTTTACCGATCCCTCCACGATCCAGGAAATCTATGAGCTGATCGTCGAGGAACCCGGACATTATCAGAAATACTACATCGGCTATCTGGAATTCCTGCAATTACAGGAAACCGCGAAAGCCTTTTTAAAAGATGATTACTCCGATATCCGCTTTCATGAAGCTATCCTGCGCATGGGCCCCGCTCCGTTTCCGATCCTGGAAAAATATCTTCTGGTGTATCTTACTGCGGAGGATCTGCACCAGTAACACCCTGCACATTCCCCTAATGGAACGTGCGTCGGGCATGACAGAAGAAGCGGAATCCTGGCACATTCACCGTACCAGGAGCCCGCTTCCTGTTATTTTTTGCATTTATTTTTTACATTTCTTCAATGATCCGTCTTGCATCTTCCTCCGGAACCATTCTCGCATAGCTTCCGTTTTCAAACTCCATAACTGCTCCGATCCCCTTCTGGAACACGAAACGCAGTTTTCCGTCCCGCACTTTCTTGTCGGTATAAAGCTTATGGATCAGTTCCTCTCTGTCGATATAATCCGGTATCTCCGTCGGAAGTCCTGCCTTCTTAAGCAGTGATACCACGCGGTCCACATCCGCCGAACTGATGTATCCGTAACTGTTTCCAAGCCGTACCTCAGCGGTAAGTCCGATGCCGAGTGCTTCTCCGTGCAGCAGCCTGTAACCGCTGACCGTTTCGATCGCGCGTCCCACCGTATGGCCGAGATTTAAAATCTCACGCAGACTCTTTTCCAGTTCATCCTTCATGACCACTTCATATTTTATGCGGCAGTTCTGCTCTGCCACATGTTCGAGCACCTCCGGCTGAAAAGAGAAAATGTCATCCATGTGCTCCTCGAGATATGTAAAGAAATCAATATCTGCCATGCACGCATGCTTGATCGTCTCTGCCAGACCGCTCACAAGCTGCCGTTTCGGAAGTGTTTTCCAGGATGCAATATCAATATACACCTTTTTCGGCTGGTTAAAAAGTCCGATCAGGTTCGTCGCAAGCGGTGTATCTACCGCAGTTTTTCCGCCAATTGAAGCATCCGCTGCTGCGAGCAGTGTCGTCGCATAATTCAAAAACGGAACCCCCCGTCCAAAAGTTCCCGCCACAAAACCTGCAAGATCCGTCACAACTCCGCCGCCGACTGCGATGATACAGCAGTCTCTGCGAAATCCGGCTGCCAGCATCGCATCTTCGACTTCTTCCTTGGTCTTTCTGACCTTGCTCTTTTCTCCATTCGGAAACACAAAAAGCTGTGCCGCAAATCCCGCTTCCGTAAGCAGGCTGCATATCTTTTCGGCATGCAGATCCTTTACGATATCATCGGTCACGACAGCAAACTTATGTAAACCGCCAACCAGTCCGTTCTTCAAGTCATCGACCAGTTTTTCTTCCAGCCCGTATCCGATCTCAATATCGTAAGAATCATCCACGACTTTCTTTAATCCAACGTGAAAATTGCTCATAAACTCCTCCTTTTTATAATATATCTTCTACCGGTTCAAAAGCGCCTGATACACGTCCCGTTTGCTGATTCCACGATCCTTCGCCACCAGCTTCATCGCTTCTTTCCGGTCTGTTCCCTGCTCTTCATAATACGCCATGTGCTCTTCTAACGTCATGGTCTCCCATTCCTTTTGCTGCTCTAACTTCAGTTCGTCACGACTTTTTCCCTCGATCACGATCACATACTCGCCACGCGGTTCATTCTCCTTATAAAATGCCAGCGCCTCAGCAAATGTAGTCGGAAAGACCTCCTCATGCTTCTTGGTCAGTTCCCGGCAAAGCCGTATTCTGCGGTCTCCGAGCACTGCATACAGTTCCTCCAATGTCTTTATCAGATGATGCGGTGCCTCATAAACGATCATTGTGCGGGTCTCTTTCTCCAGTTCTTTTAAGATCTCCGCACGCTCTTTTTTCTCCCGCGGCAGAAATGCCTCAAAACAAAAGCGTCTGGTCGGAAGTCCTGACATCGTGAGTGCCGTAATACAGGCAGCCGGCCCCGGAAGTGAAGTCACCGTGATCCCTTCCTCCATGCAGATGCGCACGAGATCCTCTCCCGGATCGGAAATGCCAGGCGTCCCCGCATCCGTGATCAGTGCAATATTTTTTCCTTCCCGCAGCTTTTCGGCAAGCTGATGCGCCTTTTCAATTTTATTGTATTCGTGATAGCTCGTCATCGGCGTTTTGATCTCAAAATGATTCAAAAGCTTGATCGAATTTCTTGTATCCTCCGCAGCTATCAGGTCTGCTTCCTTTAATGTCCGAATCACCCGGAATGTGATATCCTCAAGATTTCCGATCGGTGTCGCACACAAATATAATTTTCCTGCCATAATCCGACTCTCTGTCAACCTAACTCTAAACTTACGCTAAAATGCCACGTCATTTCCCTGCATCTTTTTTCTGCGTTTTTCTAATATCCGTAAATATCAATGATCTCGTCCGAATAAATACCCTGTTCACGATATACGATCAGCGGTTTTTCCACAGTCATCCGCGGATTTCCACCGCGTATTCCACCGATCAGCACCATATTCGGCTCCTTATCCACAAACGGATACACCAGCTTCATACGCTTCGGCTCGATCCTGTATTTTGTCATCGTCACCATGATCTCCGCAAGACGGAATGGCCGGTGTACCATAAAAAAGCGTCCGCCCGGCTTTAACAGCTTCGCACTCTGCTTTATCACATCATCGAGCGTGCACAGCACCTCATGTCTTGCAATGTATTTTGCCTCTTCGCTGTTCTTTAAGCCGTGCTGCCCGATCATATACGGCGGATTTGTGGTGATCACATCAAACGATGACGGTGGAAATAACGACGATGCCTCTTTGATGTCTCCGGTCACGATCGATATCTTATCTTCCAGTCCGTTACAGGCAACGCTCCTGCGCGCCATATCCGCACTCTCTTCCTGAATCTCAAGCCCGGTAAAATGCTCTCCCTCCGTCTTGGCCTCCAAAAGGATCGGTATGATGCCCGTGCCGGTTCCGAGATCGAGAACCTTATCTTTCTTTCTTACCTCGGCAAACCCGGAAAGTAAAACCGCATCCATCCCGAAGCAGAACCGTTTCGGGTCCTGAATGATCGAATACCCGTTGCGGTTTAAATCATCGAACCGCTCTCCCGGATGTAAAAAATCACTTTGCATCATCGAGCTTCGATTTTCCTCCCTTGTCCTCAAGTGCGGAAAGTTCCTTTAATTCCTGTGCAGAAAGCTTTAAGTTCTCTTTTCTTCTGCGAGGACGGAATTTCAGATCCTTTACCTTGTATTCATGCAATTCTTTTTCATCATTTACTTCAACAATGACCTTGACAAGCTGGCGCAGGACGTTGACACTTTGCACCTCACCCTTTAATCCGTCCGCAGTCGTTACCGTATCACCGATGTTCGGCAGACGGCTGTTTAAATATTCGTAAGTCTCTTCCTCATTCTTAAGGCAGCACATCAATCTGCCACAGACACCTGAGATTTTGGTCGGATTTAAGGAAAGATTCTGCTCCTTGGCCATCTTGATGGATACCGGCGCAAACTCGGACAGATAGGATTTACAGCAGAGCTCTCTGCCGCAGATACCGATTCCACCGAGGATCTTTGTCTCATCCCGGACACCGATCTGGCGCAGCTCGATTCTGGTGCGGAACACCGACGCGAGATCCTTTACCAGTTCACGGAAGTCGATTCTTCCGTCCGCAGTAAAATAAAACAATAGCTTGTTATTGTCAAATGTATACTCCGCTTCCACCAGTTTCATTTCCAGCTTATGCTTCGCAATCTTCTCAAGACATATCTTAAATGCGTCTTTTTCCTTTTCCTTGTTGCGCCGCTCCTGTTTTTCATCTTCTTTTGTTGCAACACGGATCACAGACTTTAACGGCTGTACAACCTTGTCATCCTCGACCTCCTTTGGTGCGATCATGACGGTTCCGTATTCCACGCCTCTTGCGGTCTCCACGATCACGTGGGTTCCCACTTTCATATCACATCCCGCCGGGTCAAAATAATATATTTTTCCCGCACTGCGGAATCTGACACCTACTACTTTTACCATCCTAATTCTCCTTTATCGTCAGCAGCAGCAATTCGATGACCAGATCAAAATTGACATTTGCATTTAACCGGATCTTCGCTTTCTCCAGTGCTTCTAAAATATTTTCAATTCCGCCGTAGGAGCTTCTGCTGGCTTCCTTCTTAATATCATATACTTCTTCTTTAAAAATCAGTTTATTCACATCGGCAGTTGCTTTATAGAGCAGTACATCCCGATACCAGATCATGATAAGGTCAAAATAATCGTTGATCTGCAGTTTAAAATTTGCAATCTGCTTGACTGCCTCCGTCATCTCATAAAGTTCAATATCATCCAGCCGCTTGATGAGCTGCAACGCAGAATTCTTGATCTCATTAAAATCCTCGGATGCTGCAAGCTCGATCGCCTTTCCCACATTTCCCTGTGCAAATGCCACACAGACATCTGCTTTGTAGTCCGGCACCTGATAATGCTCCATCAGATATTTCTTTATTTTTTCATCCGGCACGGCCTTTAAGCTGAGCCGCACACATCTTGAAAGGATCGTCGGCAGAAAAATCTCTGCATTATTGGTAAGCAGAAGGATCACCGCATATGCCGGCGGCTCCTCGATCGTTTTTAGCAGTGCATTCTGCGCCTGCACATTCATCTTCTCCGCCTCATCCACGATATAGACCTTATACGGACTGCTGTATGGTTTCACGCCAATATCATTGTTGATCTGGCTTCTGATATCATCCACGGAGATCGTATTCGGTTTTTCATGCTGGAGATAAATGATATCCGGCTGATTCTTGCCCAGCGCCTGTTTGCAGGAATGGCATTCCATACATGGCTCTGTTCCTTTTTTTTCACACTGAAGTGTCATGGAAAACGCATCCGCGATCATCTTTTTGCCGCTCATATCCGGTCCGTCCAGTATATAAGCATGGGATACCTTATCTGTCTTTATCGCATTCTGAAGATGTTCTATGATCTGTTCATGCCCTAAAATATCCTGAAATCCTGCCATTGTTTTCCCTCCTGCTATTATGTCAGTATGTCGAGCAGCAATCCCTCGATCTCACCGATCTTATTTAAAATGGCAATGTGGTCTGTCTCATCTTTGATCAGCTCCTCTGCCAGTTCATTTAAATTTTCATCAACCAGACGGATGATGCCGTACACTCTGTGCCGCCCCTTCCGGTCCAGGAAATTTTCACGGGAGAATTTATGGGAACGGTTTACGATCTCATTCATAAAGTCCCGGATCAGTCCACGGTACTTTTTCATATCACGGATATCCATATGTCTTGCAATAAGCTGCCCCTGCACCGAAATGTTGTTGAGCAGCAGATTCAGTTTTTCCTCCAGTCCCGCATCCGCGATCGCACTGGTCAGTGTAAACTTGAATGATCCGTCATCCTGCTGTACCGGCGCCGTATTCTCCACCGGAGCAGAAGGTGTTGCCTGATTTACCTTGATATCCATGAATGTCACCCCCGTTTTATGCTTATCCTGCCATATCTGCCTTTATGTAAGCCGCAAGCGCCTTGCAGGTATCACTTTTTCTGGTATTTTCAAAGCGTTTCCGGATGCCGGCCGCCTTTAGCTTCTCCTCGGAAAAATCCTCACAGTCCGCCAGAAAGCGCCTGCAAAGCTCCGCATAATTCGGCTGTTTTTCCGACCTTTCCCGCTCCAGTGCACGCAAAAGCCGCTCGCCATCATCAACCTCCACATAAAGCGGAACCAGATGTTCTGCGCCAAAATAATCCCGCATTTTCACATATGATTCCAAAGTTCCGATGATCAGATAATTGTCCTTTGAAAGATCGATCTGACTGTCATCTACGGTAAAATATTTCCACACGCCGCAAATTGTATCATATGCCCGGAGTTCAATGATCTTTCCTGCTGCTTCAAGCGCCTGTACCTGTTCCTCCGAGGAAAAATGGTATTCCACGCCATCCTGCTCTCCGGCGCGGATCGGCCGTGTTGTATAAGACACGATCGTCTTTAACTCCAGTTCCCTGTGCTCCAATAGCATTTTAAAGAGCGTATCTTTCCCGGATGAACTTTTTCCCAAAAGGCAGTATATCTTTCCCATTCTCTGTAAATCCTCTTATTTTAATGGTTCTCTTCCTTAATTATAATATAGTCTGGAAAAATTGACAACGTTTATCCGCCCGTCCTCCACAGTTCCCTGTATATTCAGACCCAGTTTTCCACAATTTCTGACGTTTTCCACGGTTTCGCCGGTAATAACCTCTCCCGGAACCACGATCGGGATTCCCGGTGGATAAAGATATACATATTCCGCCGAAACCTTTCCTGCCGCTTCCTCCAGCGGCACCTGAACCACATCCGCATCAACCGCCTCTGCAATTTCAAGTTTTTTTTCATTCTCCCGGTATACCGTTTTTATAAAATCAGCAGAATCATCTTTTTTTTCCGAAAGTGTCCCGTCTATTGCAAGCAGTGCCTGCGCCAGTCTGTCAAATCCTTCCTGCCGGTCCAGGATACTCGTCATTGCAGTCACATAAAATCCCGATGCCATCTCCATCTGAAGATGATACCGGTGCAGCAGGATATCATAAAGTTCCTGTCCGGTCATATCCGTATTTCGCACGGACAGAATAAGCTTCGACTGATCAAAATCAAACGCTTCCCTGCTGGTAAAATCTGATTTTTGTAAAATTTTTATTTTCTGCAACTGTTTCGTTTTTTCCAAAAATTGCTGCAACCGCTCTTTGTAGCGGTCAAACAGCCTGGTTCCGTCCTCTTCCAGCATCCGCACACATTTTTCAATGCCCGCCATAAAAATATAGGACGGGGAGCTGGTCTCATAGATGCCTAAAAATTTCCTTACTTCCGCTTCTAAAACCCGCTCTGACTGTAAATGAAAAAGTGCCGTCTGAGTAAACGCCGGCAGCGTCTTGTGAATACTCTGGATCACAATATCCGCGCCAAGTGCTTTTGCCGACACCGGAAATCCTTCCGAGAATCCAAAATGTGCCCCGTGTGCCTCATCGACAATAAGCGGAATCCCATGCGCGTGCACGATCTCCGCGATCCTTTCTACGTCAGACACCACACCATCATACGTCGGAGATGTAATCACAACCGCACCATATGCTTCTTTCCCGGAAAGTGCATTTTCCACATCTTCCGGACATATTGCTCCCTGTATGCCGGCTGCTGTGATCTGCGGATACAGATAATCCACCGAAAGTTCGCGCAGATACGCCGCGTGATAGACCGCTTTGTGACAGTTACGCGCCATCAGCAGCCTGCCGCGTTTTTTAACCGCCGCGCTGATCGCCGCAAGCAGTCCGCAGGTACTGCCGTTTACCAGATAAAAGGTCTTTTCTGCCCCAAATACCCGTGCCGCATGTTCCTCGTTTGCCTTTATAATATCCTCTGCATGATGCAGGTTATCAAATCCGTCAATTTCCGTAATATCGATCTGATACGGGTTGGGAAACGCAAGATCTGCACGTTTATGTCCGGGCATATGGAACGGATACACCCCGCTCTTTGCATATGCTTCCAGTTTCTTATCCAACTGTTCCATGCTCTTTTTTCCTTATCTTCTTCTCCGTCTTCTGCGCCGTCTCCATTTTTTGGATGCCTTGATCGTCTTATACGGACTTTTGCTCTTTCTGTCTATGGCGATCCTTCTCTGCCAGATGCGGAATCTTGAAAATCCCATAATTGCAAGCAGGATCACGACCACAGCTCCGGCTATGCAAAGAAGAACACGCAGAATAACGCGGAAGTTCACGCGAAATGTCTTCTCCGCGGCCTGTTCCGTATCGCCCGGTGTTTCCGTGCCCTGTTCGGTCCCTGCCTCTCCGTTCGTATTCTTGAATGCAAACGGCTCCACCGTCGCTCCGGTCTTTATGATGTCTGCACCACCTACCACGCGGTCGGCATAGGTATAGCTGATCCTGCCCGCCACGCTTCCGTTTGCATTGCTGTCATCGACCGATGGCACTGCATCCGTAAATGTTGCCGTCTTTGGAATCACAATTGCGCCATTTGTATCAATATCCACGAATTTTTCATTTGTATTGAAATCTCCGGCATCTACATCCCCGCCGGAAAGTCTCGTCTCATTGTCTGCAATATTTAAAATCTGGAAATTATCAAAGCAATAATCAAAAAGTGCACGGCTGTCATCCCACTGTCCCGGTGACTTCACATCCATGACCACACAGATCAGCGTCATTCCATCCTTCTGCGCATAGGTTACGAGTGTGGAATTTGCCGCATTCGTGTAACCGGTCTTTCCACCGACACAGTAATCATATACATGCTTTGATGTGCGGTACGGATGCAGCATACAGTTATGATTCTGAAGCGGCGTCTCATCCGCATGTTTGTTGGTTGGCGGGATCATATAAGACGGAGTTCCCGTGATAATGCGGAACATCTCATTCTGCCAGGCCGCCTTTGCGATCAGTGCCATGTCATAAGCGGACACATAGTGGTTCGGATCATTCAGACCGCTCGGGTTTGCAAAATGGGAGTCCGTACATCCAAGCTCCGCTGCCTTCTCGTTCATCTTCTCCGCAAAAGCATCAATGCTGCCGGCGCAGTGTTCGGCCAGAGCGTTTGCAACCTCATTCGCGGACTGTAAAAGCAGGGCATAAAGACAGTCCCGGACACTTAACGTATCTCCGGCGCGGGCCCCCAGAATGGAGGAGTTCGGCTCAAGAGAGTTCACTGCTGTGTTGGAGAACGTCACGGTCTCATCAAGCCCACAGTTTTCGATCACGATCAGTGCCGTCAGAATCACCACGACAGCGGTGTTATGCTCCCGGGGCTGCTCATCATAATTCTCCTCGTCGTCCTCCGGCTTGGAGGAATAAGGCTCGTTCTCCGGTTCCGGGAAATCGTCGCTCTGCTCGTCAAAATCAAAAATTTCCTTTTTCTTCTTCCCGGACGAATAGCGCCCGCCCTTGTTCAGCGCGGGCATCTGATCCATGACCAAATCATCCTCGGTAACGTTGCCGGACATATCCTTGGGGCAGCCGCAGATGGGGCAGCACTCCGCCGTGTCCGGGTAAGTCGTTCCGCAAATCTCACAGATTATCTTGCTCATTTGATACCTCCTGACAAAAATACACATACTGCACCATTGTCATTCGCCATTATAGCACTCTTTTCCAAATAAAACAACTACAAAATAGTTGCATTTTTCATATTTTTATTTTATGATATAGGAGGGTGTATCTGAAAACTGCCAAAACGCCCAAGCAGCGGCTCTTTTCGCCCTGTGCTTCACCATTTTCCCTTGAAATACTGCAAGTATTCCTGCG
>OIZA01000573.1_pt1 | contig 17544 bp, 12 predicted proteins | sample 1588381 | NCBI WGS metagenome assembly OIZA01 (sample SAMN03283277) | human gut metagenome | biome: human-associated habitat; material: feces | host: Homo sapiens | place: Peru | collected 2012 | reverse complement strand
TTAACAGTAATAAACCCGCGTTTTATATCATCCTCGTATGCGTAGAGTGAGTAATTACATATCTTGTCCATAATTTCTTTTATTGTTGTCTTGGTTACAATAATTTTATCAATAAAACAACAGGAACACCTGAATTTTACTTCCAAAGGTCTGTTAATCCTCAGTCTGATTTCGGTTATTTTATCTTTGTCACTGTGGGTTTCTATGACATTTTTTATATCTTTGGGTAAATAATTTATTACGTTGTCAATACGTTTCATGGCCTGCCTCCGTTTCTCTTTATTCATTATTATGTAAAGTTAAATAAAAGTATGAATTTATATTTCTTGACGGGATATTATAAAAGAATTAAAATAAACAGGAATATCTAGGAGGATAAGAAGTTTATGAAATTTATTTTTGACATCATCAAAGGAATTTTTATTGGTATAGCCAATATTATTCCCGGAGTAAGCGGAGGAACCATGGCTGTTTCAATGGGCGTTTATGATAAATTAATCAATTCCATTAACAGTATCATAAAAGATTTTAAGAAATCTTTTCTCACTCTTCTCCCACTTGTTATAGGCATGATTGGAGGAATCGGAATTTTCTCATATATAATTCCATACAGCCTGTCACATTACGCTTTCCAGACATGTATGTGTTTTACCGGACTTATAGTCGGGGGAATACCACAGATAATAGGCAATGCTTCCGATGCCCTTAAAAAAGAAGAAAGAAAAATGAGATTTACCCATGTCATAGCTTTTGTCATACTTGCAGCACTTGCGGTTATAATGGCAGTTGCAAACGGAAACAATTCCGGACCTTCCGTTATTACTGTTGATTTTAAAAATATCGTTATTCTTGTGGCAATAGGTATTGTTGCTGCCGCTACAATGATTGTTCCGGGCGTAAGCGGTTCGCTGGTTCTTATGATACTTGGTTATTATTCTGGAATTATCGGTACAATAAGAGATTTTATTTCATCCCTTAAGAATCTTAACTGGAGCGGTTTAGGACATTGCATTGCGGTTCTTGTACCTTTTGCAATCGGATGTATAGCGGGAATCCTTCTTATTTCCAAACTGATTTCATGGTTGTTCAAAAAGTTTGAATCAGTTACATATTGTGCAATTCTCGGACTTATAGCAGCCTCTCCTTTTGCTATATTCTATAAGATGGAAAAATGTACTTTTTCAGCTGTAAATATCATTGTAGGCATTGTTTTATTTGCCGTGGCATGTGCGTTTACATATCTTTTCTCAAAGAAAACCAAATCTGCAAATTAATTTTGACATAAATTAAGCCTGTACTTTAACCGGTACAGGCTTTTAATTTACTATTCTACTGATTTAAGGGATTCCACCATAGGAATCTTTTTTAATTTGTTATACATTGTTAAGTTAACGATTATTCCGAATACAATGGTTATTGCAAATGATATTATGTATGAATACCAGAAAATCATCTTTGGGAAAATCACATCATCCATTTCAATTACGGTCATTATATAACTATGAAGTATTTTGCCAAGTCCAAGTCCGATAATTGCACCTATTATACTTAAAATAATATTTTCCCTGTATACATAATTGGCAACCTCTTTATCATAAAAGCCAAGGACTTTTATAGTGGCAATTTCTCGTATTCTCTCTGATAGATTAACATTTATAAGATTATATAATACGACAAATGCTAAAAGACCTGCCGATATAATGAGAATTACGGTAATTATGCTGAGTGAAGATATTGTATCATTAAAATCAGAGGAAATACTGTTATAATACGAAATTGATTTTATACCGTATTTTTTAATCATTTCCGTACCAAAGACCTGCTGTTCTTTATCGCCTTCAATGTTTAAATTGGCGATAAAATAATTTTTATCAGGTTCGCTGCCTGTTACTTCTTTATAATATCTGTCATTTACAAATACATACTGGCCTACATACATATCAACAATTCCGGCTATTTTAAATTCATAGGTCCGGTCATCAATGGTTACTGATACGTTGTCATTTTCTTTAAGATTAAAATCTTTTGCCAATTTATAAGTTACCAAGGCACCGTCTTCAGGAATAACCGCAGTTTCTTTGCTTGTGTGATATGTAAGACCTGTAAAACCGGAATACCTTTTTCCGTCATCAACACTGACAATCGTCACATTTTTAGTGGTATCCTCTGATTCGCTTTTTTTAGCGGTTCCCCTATGGGATGTCATAATATAAATATCTTTGATATTCTTATTTTCTTTATATTCATCATAAAAGGAGTCTTTGTCACTCGCTTCACTGAATTCACCTGCAATATCATAGGCAAAAATAGTTCCGTACTGGTCAGACGTAACTTTTGAAATACTGTTTTTTATACCGAAACCTGCAAGTATCAATGCCGTACATCCTGCAATTCCCGTTATAGTCATAAAAAATCTCTTTTTATAACGTAAAATATTTCTTGCGGTTACTTTCTTCGTGAAGTTAAAATGCTTCCAGATAAATGGTATATGCTCTAAAAATACTTTTTTACCATTCTTAGGTGACTTAGGTCTTAAAAGCAATGCCGGAGTCTCTGTAAGCATTGAGAAGCATGAAGCAAATGTTGCAAGTACGTTTATAAGAACCGCAATCATAATAGCAAGCCCGCACATGGAAATCTGAGGAACTTCTGTAAAATCTGCCACAGTATATACAATATTCCATGCGTTAAATATAATTCTTGGGAAAGTTAAAAGTCCAAGCACACATCCAAGCACTCCTCCTGCTAAAGATGCCAAAAGCGCATAGGTTATGTATTTGCCTGCAATGCTTATTTTATTATATCCAAGTGCTTTTAAGGTACCTATTCCGCCTCGCTGTTCATCAACCATTCTTGTCATGGTTGTGAGACATACAAGAGCTGCCACGAGATAAAAGAATGCCGGAAATACTTTGGCTATTGCATCCATTCTGTCTCCACAGTTCTTATAATCCACAAAGGAATAGTGGGAATTTCTGTCAAGGGCGTAAAAAGTATAACCGCCAAGCATGGCATATTTTTCAGAAAGTTCATCTGCATTTTCAATTACTTTTTCTTTAACAGGTGTAACAATATCAAAATACGTATCACCGTAGCAATATTCATCTTTTGCACCTTTAACTGTAGCAAAAAGGACTGTATATCTGTCACCTGTAAATTCATCTTCTGATATGAAAAGGACATCGGAAATTTTACCGCTTCCTACGGTTGTTGTGTCATATTGATATGACAGGTAGTATGGTGTTGAGACCTTTCCTACAACTTTATATGAGGTACTCTTAAGGTTATCGTCTTTAATTGCAAGCTCTGTTCCAAGCTCTATGGGTTCTCTTGCAATTCCGTAGTCCCTAATAACACATTCTCCGGGATTTTCAGGAAACCTGCCCTCTGTCAATGTGATTTTATTGAGGTTATCGTCAGATGAAAAATCGTAGGAAAATATCTGTACAGTCTCATCATTATCATGGACATTGGTAATTACATCAATGCTTGTAACACCCTCTATCCTGTCTATGCCCTCTGTTTTGCCAAGTTTTTCTATATCCGCATCGTCAAATCCAACATTGGAATACATCTTTAAATCAAAAAGATTGTTGTTGTCAAAGTATGTATCCGCCGAGTATTTCATATATCGTGCCGACGATTTTACGCCTGTAAAGAAAGCCACACCTACAAGCACAATACCAAAAATCGATATGAATCTGCCGAAGCTTTTTTTAATTTCCCTGAAGGTATCTTTTATCAATGCTTTCTTCATTACCACTCAATCCTTTCTACAGGTATAGGATTTTCGTTGATTTCGATTTCCGATATAAGTCCATTCTTTACCTTTATTACTTTATCGCCCATTGCCGTAAGTGCCAGATTGTGGGTAATTACTATTACCGTTACATTTCTTTCGCGGCAGGTATCATATAGAAGCTTTAAAATTGATTTACCCGTATTATAATCAAGTGCTCCCGTAGGTTCGTCACAAAGCAATATCTTAGGGTTCTTTGCAAGTGCTCTCGCTATTGCCACTCGCTGCTGTTCACCGCCTGAAAGCTGTGCAGGAAAGTTGGTCTTACGTTCTTCGAGTCCTACAGCTTTTATTACTTCATCGATATCAAGAGGATTTTTACAAATCTGTGTTGCCATTTCGATATTTTCCCTTACGGTAAGGTTCTGTACCAGATTGTAAAACTGGAAAACAAAGCCTATATCATATCTTCTGTATGTAGTAAGCTGTCTGGAATTGTAATTACTGATATTGCAGCCGTCTACAATAATCTCTCCCGATGTGGGCGTATCCATGCCTCCCAGGATATTAAGGATGGTACTTTTTCCTGCACCGCTGGCACCTGCGATTATTACAAATTCTCCTTTTTCCACAGAGAAATTAACACCTGAAAGGGCATTAATATTAACTTCTCCCATTTTATAGATTTTTTTAACGTCTTTTAACTCTATGTAACTCATAATTTCCTCCCTGTGTCTGTTAATATTCACATATTACCTTTCTATGATTATACTGTAGTATATTTTAGGAATTAATTCAATATTTTTGTGGGGAATAGACCTAGACGGACAAAAGTTGTATTTATATGAATTCACCTTGAATTTTACATTTATCGTATTATTTTTATACATAATAATGATAATTGAACATAATAATTTTACCAATATATTTTATATTCAAAATTTATTTCGGGATTTTCAATTCTCCAATAAAACTTATTATTATCTATAATATGTTCTTTTGATTGTTCATTCCTAATATTCATTGCACTAGTGGTGCTTTTTTGAGTGCATACTTTATGAACAGTTTCATTACAAAATACTACATTTATATCAAGTATCTTTATTGGAACAATTATTTCTGTAGAAAAGAAGTTATCAAACTGTCTATAATTATTTTTTAAAATAATTATTATTTCGTAGTCAACCTCATCGCCTTCATCAAAACTGTGGTTAAAAACAATGTTATAATTAAGATTGGTATCTCTTAAATTCAATAGTTCAATTTTTGTGTCTGATGTATTTGATTTTATTTCTACATCTTCATTTTTGAACCAAGTAACTCTGTGATGAATTTTATTCATATTAGGGACTAAAATTCTTGTTTTACATTTTTTATGATATTCAATATAATTTTTGTAAACATAATAAGTATTACTAATTTCTAGATGCTCTACATTATAATTCGGTACAAACATTGCTTGACATCGTTTTCGTGTGTTTATTGCATCAAATAACGCTATCTCTGCTTCAGATTCAGTTAGACCAAATAAATCTTTGTATATAATTGTAGATAATAATCCACTAATATTAACGGGTTCAACCCTAATTGGTAAAATTTTTCTTTCTCCCGTTGATATTTGTTCCGCTAATTTTGATATCCATTCAATTTTGCACCATTTAGAATTCAAATAAGCATTTGATAAAACCAATATCAAACAATTTGAATCAACAAGGGCTTCATTCATTTTTTCTAAAAAACTATCCCCAACATTAAAATCCCATGCCTGGATTATTGTTGTATATCCTCTTTTTTCCAGAGTAGAGGCTATCCAAATTGCAAATTTCTCATCACTAGATGTATAACTGATAAAAAATCTCTCATGTTAATCAACTCCAATCATATAAAATAGTTAATAATTATTTATCGTTCTTATTGTAGACCTTTTTCTCAATAAAAGCTACTTCTTTTCAACAGCTGTATTTACATATTGAATATATATCTCTTAAAAGAATTAATACACATAAGAGTTGCATAACCATAATAATTTAAATTAAAAATCAATTAAGCATTGATTAATTTTTGTTACTAACAAAAGTATAAGTACGATATATCCGCAATGCCACATTTTATGTAATCAACAATTATTTTTCCTCGCACTCTTACTTATGATACGGCTCCCCATTAATAATCCTATAGCACCTGTATATCTGTTCGCAAAGAATTACCCGCATAAGCTGGTGGGGAAATGTCATATCAGAAAAGCTGAGCTTGTAATCGCTTCTTTTTAAGATATTATTATCAAGTCCCAGCGAACCTCCTATAATAAATGCGATTGAGCTTACGCCGTTCACACCAAGTTTTTCGATTTTATCGGCAAAAGCAACGGAATCAAGCTTAGTACCGTTAATGGCTAAGGAGATAACATAATCATCCTCTTTGATTGCGTTACTGATTCGTTCGCCCTCTTTTGCCTTAATCTGCGCCTCCACAACTTCGCTGCAGCCGTCAGGGGTCTTTTCGTCAGCGACCTCGATTATTTCAAGTTTACAGTATCTTGAAAGCCTTTTGGCATATTCATCTATTGCCATTGTATAAAATTTCTCTTTAATTTTTCCTACGCATATTATTTTGATTTTCATAATGTGATAATAACACAAGAAGTCCCCCATAACAATGGGAGACTTCTTAAATAATTTATTTTTATTTTGCACTGAGATATTCGTCAATACCTTTGGCAGCAGCTTTACCTGCACCCATGGCAAGAATAACTGTTGCGGCACCTGTAACGGCATCACCACCGGCAAATACACCAATTTTAGAGGTCTGTCCGTTATTTTCATCAGCAATAATACATTTTCTCTTGTTAATATCAAGACCTTTGGTTGTTGAAGAAATAAGCGGATTAGGGCTTGTACCAAGTGACATGATTACTGTATCAAGTTCCATTTCAAATTCCGAACCCGGTACTTCTACAGGACTTCTTCTTCCTGAAGCGTCAGCCTCGCCAAGCTCCATTCTGATACATTTCATTCCCTTAACCCATCCCTTCTCATCTACAAGAATTTCTGTTGGGTTAGTTAATAAATCGAAGATGATTCCTTCTTCTTTTGCATGATGTACTTCTTCTGCTCTTGCAGGAAGCTCATCCTCGCCTCTTCTGTATACGATATGGACTTCTGCACCTAATCTTAACGCTGTTCTTGCAGCATCCATGGCAACGTTACCGCCACCGACTACAGCCACCTTGGTACCTGCTACGATAGGTGTATCATATTCGTCCTTGAAAGCCTTCATTAAGTTGCTTCTTGTAAGGTATTCATTAGCTGAGAATACGCCGTTGGCATTTTCTCCCGGTATACCCATAAATCTTGGAAGTCCGGCACCTGAACCGATAAATACAGCTTCGTATCCATCTTCCATTAACTCATCTATTCTGACTGACTTACCTACAATTACGTTAGTCTCAATCTTAACACCAAGTTTTTTAACGTTTTCAACTTCAGCCTGAACAACGGTTTCCTTAGGAAGACGGAATTCTGGAATACCATATACAAGTACACCGCCTGCTTTATGTAATGCTTCAAAAATTGTTACGTCATATCCCATCTTGGCAAGATCGCCGGCACATGTAAGTCCTGAAGGACCTGAACCAATAACTGCAACCTTTTTGCCTTTCTTTTCTTTAGGTGCTTCTGGGGAAATTCCATTCTCTCTTGCCCAGTCAGCTACGAATCTTTCAAGCTTACCGATTGCAATTGCTTCACCTTTGATTCCACGGATACACTTGCCTTCACACTGTGTCTCCTGTGGGCATACACGTCCGCATACAGCAGGAAGTGCTGATGATTCGCTGATAATTCTATATGCTTCAGCAAAATTACCTTCCTTAACTTCGTGAATGAATGCAGGAATGTTAATTGATACAGGGCATCCCTTGACACACATTGCATTCTTACAATTTAAACATCTTGAAGCTTCAGCCATTGCTTCTTCTTCATTATATCCAAGACAAACTTCTTCAAAGTTCTTTGCTCTTACTTCCGGTTTCTGTTCTCTTACGGGAACTTTCTTCATAACGTCTACCATTCTTAATTACCTCCACAGCCGCAGCCGCCATTTTTGTGTGTGTCGCCTTCTGTAAGACGTAACATAGCTCTGCCTTCTTCTGTCTTATACATAAGCTGTCTCTTCATTGACTGGTCAAAATCAACAAGATGTCCGTCAAATTCCGGACCGTCTACACAGGCAAACTTAATTTCTGAACCTACCTGTACACGGCATGCACCACACATACCTGTTCCATCAACCATTATTGGGTTAAGGCTGACAACTGTAGGAATCTCAAGCTCTTTTGTAAGGAGACATACGAATTTCATCATAATCATTGGTCCGATTGCCACGCAATGATCATACTTAATGCCTTTTTCGTTAACAAGATATTTAATTGTATCTGTTACCATTCCGCTTCTTCCGTAGCTTCCGTCATCGGTTGTTACATAAAGATTGCCTGCAACAGCTTCCATTTCTTTTTCAAGGATTAATAAATCCTTAGTCTTGGAACCTACAATAACATCTGCATCTATACCATGTGCATGGAGCCATTTAACCTGTGGATATACAGGTGCTGTTCCTACACCGCCGGCAACAAAAAGAATTTTCTTTTTCTTTAATTCTTCTATATCTTCATCAATTAAATCAGAAGCACATCCGAGAGGTCCTACGAAATCTTCCAAAGAATCTCCTGCCTGTAATTCTGCCATCTTAGTTGTGGAAGCACCTACTGTCTGGAATACGATAGTAACTGTTCCTGCTTCTCTATCATAATCACAAATTGTGAGAGGTATTCTTTCACCTTTTTCATCTAACTTTGCTATAATAAACTGACCCGGTTCACATGATTTGGCAACACGTGGAGCTTCAACATCCATAAGATATATCTTATCAGCCAGTTTTTCAGCTTTGAGTATTTTGTACATAGTACACCTCCAAAAAATAATCTCCATAACATTGTATACATTCATAAGGTTTATTTCAATAATTTTTTTCAAAAATAAATAAAAAAACGTAAAAACATTATTTTTCGCGGTAAAAAATAAAGGCCGTCATTAATATGACGACCCTTAAGTTATCTTTTTTGGTATTTATTGTTTGTATTTGTAAGTTAATTCGCTTAACTCAAATTTACCTTCTTTTTCAGCTATTTTGTAAATATCACCTGACGCTGAATCACATCCATAAAAATAATCCTGTTTTTCATCGTCAATACTTACAGAAAATAGCCAAATACTCTTACCGTTTATTGACTTTTTGGAATTATATGTCATTTCAAAAAGCCCATCTTTTTCTGTCTTATGATTATCATTAATTACTTTGTTCTTGATTAGTGTAGACCATATCAGCTGTTCAGCCGCACTTGAATCAAATTTATCGACTTTCTTCAAAGTGTATGTGTTAGTAACAACATTACTTGATAGACCGTTTTCATCAATAATAATAACAGAGAAGAAAAAGCTTCCCTCAGGCATAACAACAGGTTCAGTATACTCTGTACTGTCTGTTGTAGGTGTAACGGCTCCATCATGGGATATTTCATAATATGCCTTAGCACCGGTAGGAATATTTCCAACAACTATACGCTGCTCGGATGATGTTGAATAAGAACCACTTGCAGGAGTTATCTTAGGTCCGTCAGGTGCCTTAAATGTAATTGTATATTTTGTAGTAAAAATATCGGACTTAAATCCGTATTCATTAGTCATATAATACTTAAATTCATAAGTTCCTTCTTTATCAAGGGTAATATCCTGAGTATAAAGACTTCCATTTTTAACAGGGTCACTGCCATCCATTGTATAGTAAATCTTACATCCGTTAACCTGCAAAAAACCTACTGTCTGACTCTTTGAATACTCACCTTCGGCAGGTGTGATAACAGGATCCTGACATGCATAATTCTTAAAAAGACTTAATACATCTTTAGTTACATTCTCATCGGCACTTACTGTATCGTAAAGTTCTGACATAGATTTGTAATTCTTGTTATCTCCGTACAATTGAATAAGATAATATATAACATTGGTATTAACGCTGTCATAAGTAAGGGCTTCATTAAGGATTGTAATTTCTTCATCTGTCTTGCCTAATTTATCATAACAATCCCTGAGATTAAGCATATCTTTTACAAGAATTTCCGATGATTTAACAGATTTACCGTCTACCGTAACATTTTCATTCTTCAAAAGAGTATCTTTATATTTCAAAGCTTTATTAAAATATTCTACTGCTTTGTCATAATCTTTATCGGTATCTTTCGCCTCATATGCGAGGTTCTGGTAATATCCGTAATTGTTCTTACTCTTATTAACAGCGGATTTGAGTAAAAATACAATTGCTGTCACAATTAATATAACGGAAACTGCTACTGCTCCTATGATTATAAACAACTTGCGCTTGTTATTGTTATTATCGTCATCGTCATCTTCATAATCATCGTCATCTTCATCCACATGTTCAGTCTTATTGGCTTTACTGTCAAGCTTATCCCTGTACATATCTTCTGCTTCTGATGTTTCTTCGTCTATAATCTGTGCAATTGAATTGGCTAATTCATCTTCCATATTAAAATCGTCATTCATAATAATCTCCTCTTGCTAATTAACATTAGCCTAAATATAGCATAGCACTTATGTAAAATCAACAAGGTAAATATTTAAGTTTTTGTTAAGAAATTATTTTCTGCGGTTTATAAATTTGCCGGGATCTACAGCATATATCTTAACGAAACAAGATACAGTCTTGCCGTCAATTGTTGCCGTAATTGTACATCCTCCAGGCATACGTCCTGTTACCACACCATTTTGTGTAACTGATGCAATCCTTGGGTTAGATGTTCTCCATGACACCTTTCTAGGAGCTCCATCTACATACAGGTTAAATGTATCATACTGTTCCATCTTAAGATCTGTATGGCTCATAGCAATAGAATATATCGTACAATGATCCTCAACAGTTCCTGAAGAACTGTATGCAACAACATCACACGAACCGGCACCTACTGTTACAATATTGCCGTTTGCATCAACCTGTACAACGGATGTATCTGTTGACAGCCAGTTGACTCCTTCATTGGAATTAAGCGGGTATAATCTTGCAGTAAGTTTCCTTGTCTTACCTTTGAGCATAATAATTTCCGATGAATTAATTGAAATAGATGATGCATTTATAATAGGTTTGACAATTACCGTACAATGTGCAACAACCTCGTTAGTATCGGTTGAGGTGGCATTTACAATTGTTCTTCCTGGTGCTATACCAACAACATCACCATCCGAATATACTTTTGCTATTGTTGGGTCATCCGATGTCCACTCAATTCCCTTAATAGACGCATTCTCAGGATGGATTGTTGCTACTATATTATGTGTATCACCGACATATATGGTGATTTTACCTTCACTTAATGTAATAGAAGTTACAGGATTAATAACCCTTATTGCAACTGAAGCACTTACCCCACTTCCGTCAGCTGCAAGTGCTGTAATAACTACAGTTCCCGGAGTAATGCCTGTTACTTTACCGCTTTGGTCTACAGTTGCAATACCTGAATTGCTTGTTGACCAGATTACCTTTCTGTTAGATGCACTTTCTGTCTGTACATCTGCACTGAGCTGCAATGTATCACCGATATTCATAATCTCTTTTGCATTGTGTATCTCAATGGAAGATACATATTCTTTTACCTGTATTGTACAGGTTGCTTTAAGTGAACTTTCAACGGTTGTTACAATAATCTCACAGCTTCCGCCCTTTAGACCTGTAACAACACCATTTTCATCAACTGATGCAATTTCAGGATCACTTGATACATAAGTCACTCTCTTATCCGGTGCTTCAACAGGAAGAACTGTAGGTACAATAACGAATCTTGTTCCTTTTACAATTTCTTCATAGTAAGAATTTAACGTAAGCCCTGTAACCGGCTCTGTAATTTCAACAACACAATATGCAACAACACCGGTGTCCTCACTTACGCAAGAGATTGTAACAGTTCCTACGGCTAGCGTTGTTACCTTTCCGTCAGGATCAACTGTGGCAAGTGATTTATCGGAAGTATTCCATGTAATCTTCTTATTATCGGAAGTTTCAGGAAGTACAGTTGCATTCAGCCAGAATATTGTACCTTTCTTTACGGTCATTTCGGTCTGTGAAAGAACAATTTCTTTTACCGGCTGCAAAACGGTAATATTGGTCATATCAATATAACCGCCGTCTTCGGTCTGTATAATTACGGTTGCACTGCCGCTTGAAACAGCTGTAACCATCCCTGTATTATCAACTTTAACAACATTTTCATTAGATGAAGAAAAAGTAACATTTTTATTAGATGCATTGTCAGGTGTAATCACATAAGTAAGTCTGTTTTCATCACCAACATTCATTGTAATTGACTTAAAATCCATACTTACACCCTCTACCTGCTGGGTAATTATGAAATTACAATAAGCAACCTTGCTTGTGTCGGCTGCGGATGTCGCACTTACATAAGTCTCACCCGGACCTACAAATGTTACAAGTCCGTTCTGGTCAACGGTAACAACCGCAGGATTAAGAGAGGACCATATAACAGTATTATCAACACCATCCGTCTCAGGGGTTATAGTTGCTTTTAACTGATACTTTTCCAAAGACATCTGTGCCGTAACACTTTCTTTGTCAAGATAGATTCCTGTAACACCTTCTGTTACATAGAAATCAGCAGTTGCAATAAACAAACCGTCATCGGATACGACTGTTACGGTTGCCTTACCGCCTGATACTGCCTTGATTTCAGCTAACTGCTGCTGTCCTTCTGTTGTAGCAGGAGTTACTGAAATGATTCCGTTGTCCGATGATACCCAGCTGAGTTTGGTATTATCAGGAACTGTTGACTCACCAAGGTTTAAAAATGCGGTGATATATATACTATTGCCTTTTTCAATAGAAATTTCTTTGGTAATCTGGGCACCATTATACAAAAGTGCCAGACTGTTTACAGGATTAAGTACATTGACACGGCAGGAATATGTCTTGACGACACCGTTAATTTCCTGGGATGCAATTAATGTTGTATATCCTGTGTTGCCCTGTGACAATGCGGTAACTGTTACTGTAAGTCCGTCATCTTCAACATTGAAAGATGCAACAGCAGGATCTGCGATTGACCAATGTACAGGGGTTGTTGTATTGGTAACTGTAGCTGTTACTTTCTGGGAATCACCAATGTTAAGGGAAATCTCTGATGTGGAAAGAGAGATACCATCAATGACGCTTACGGTAACCGTTCTTGTATCGCCACGCCATGTAACGGAAATATCGGCTGTTCCTGTTCCTACGGCATTGAACATACCTGTTGTCTGGTCATAATATATTATATTATTATTGCTTGAAGCATAATTAACCTCAGATGGTTTGGCAGATGTTGTAAAAGATAACTTATCACCCACAAGAACTGTTGTGTTTGGTGAATTTACAACATAAGGTACCTTTACCGTTATCGAATCACCTGCATTACCTGAATAATCACCCTCTTTACAGCTTGCATGTACTGTTGTCGTACCGGCATATATACCCTGTACAATACCATTGCTTACTGTTGCAACTTCCGGATCGTCTGTCCACCAGTATACATCAGAAGCTGAATTGCTGTTTGTGGCAATTGTTTTTGATTCATTCTGATTAACAGTGATTTCATCATCAATAATAGATACGCCTACTGTTATCTGAAAACTGTAAGATAAAGAATCAGAAGGTATGGAAGCTGTTATTGTAGCGGTTCCTCCGCTTACTGCCGTAATTGTAGCTACCCCTCCGTTAGGAGACTGTCCCACATCTTTTGCAACAGATACAACGCTGCTGTTAGATGAAGACCATTCTACATTCTTGGTAGATGCAGCATTACATGTAACGGTTCCATATGCTCCGGCTGTAAGTATACCGTTTATGGAACTGTAATTAACAACAAGAGGAACTGTGACGGGAACAGATTTACTTGCGCTTGTTCCATCCGTTAATGAATACTTAACAACAAGGTTAGTTTTTCCGGCTCCTTTGGAATATACCATACCGGCTCCTTCATTATTACTTACCGTTGCAACTTCCGGATCATTCATGGACCAGTTCCATCCTACGATTCCGGCATCATTGTCAAGATTTAAAGCTACACTGGCTGTAATTGCCTGTGAATTCTGACCTTCTGTGAAATTAATACTTGCAAGATTAACTGTAAGCTGTACCGTACTTGCCTTAACAATTACTACAAATATAACGGTTAGAATTACTATAGCAACGAGTGCTGATGACGCTTTCCAGTGTTTTTTTATAAGATTAAGAAATTTCATTAAAAACCTCCAAATGTACATAATTATACTTATGTATTTTTTATCGGTATAACCGGAGTTAATATTAACACTTTTTTACAAGAATGACCATAATAAATATATATTTTCTTGCTTTTTTTGCAGGAATAAAACATAATAATGTAAGACTTAGTAAAACAAGGAGAGATTGATGTGAATATATATGACATTGCAGACAAAGCCGGCGTATCAATCGCTACCGTTTCAAGAGTAATCAATAACGATAAAAAAGTCAGTAAATCTACAAGGGACAGAGTCCAAAAGATTATTGAAGATAATAATTTTATTAAAAAAAGCGATTACAGCAGGCATACAAATAATACGATTGTTTATATGTGTTCAGGTACAGACAGTGGTGATATGGCAGATAAAATCACCTATTTAAGCGATGCATTATACAAAAGCGGATACAAAACTGCTATTGCCTGCTGTAATCAGGATGAAACTGCAAAAAAAAATATGCTCGAACGTTATTTAAGTGAAAATTTTTCAGGAATAATAATTGATGGACACGATTTCCTTACATATTCCATTGAAGAAAATATCAACCTGCTTAAAGAAATAACCATACCGTCGGTAATAATTAACGGGTATTTTGATAATGTGGATAATGAAAATCTGTGTTATGTTAATAACAATATATCTTCATTTATTGAAAATATAGCTAAAGAATATTTCAGAAAAAAGAAAAACAAAATACTCTTCTTATTTGAAAGAATGTCTTTTGGCGTAAAAAATATACTTACAGGACTTCATAATGCTTATGATTTTGCAGGTATGGACGCAGACCCAGATTTTACTCAGCTGTGCCGTGATATGTCATATGTTGAGAAATATATCAATACCCTTATTGATAAAGAAAAGATTCCTGATGTTGTACTGTGCAAAAGCGAAAAACTGGCAGCTTATGCTTCAATTATATTACAAAAGAAAAATTATAAAATACCGGAAGATATTGAAATTCTTTGCGTTGGTGACTCAGAGATATGCAGCCTTGTAAAACCACAGCTTACATCTGTAGATATTAAGTCGAAGGAAATCTGTGATACTGTTATTAATGTGCTTATAGGTAAAATTAATAAGAAAACAGTTCCGGTAATCAGTATAATTAATGTTGAGTTATTAAAAAGAGAGTCCACACTGTGAACTCTCTTTTTATAAAATGAATTTCTATTCGTTAAATTCTACTTTTACGAAAAAGCCTCTGTCAGTCCTGTCAATTCCAATTACGGTTCCACTTTTTGATTTTATTCTTTCAGGAAATTTATAATTTCTCGACATCGCAACCGCAGGCTCTATTGTGTAATACCAGCTTGAAGGAAGAACTCCTTCTGTTATGTTTACTACATCTCCCGCTTTAACGAGGTTCTCCCGTTCCATTTTAAATTCTTCAACTCTCAAGATTATTCCTCATCAGGCATATCCCAGTTATGGTACACGGCCTGAACATCGTCATCATCATCAAGAAGATCAAGAATACGATTCATCTGCTTAATATCAGCCGGGTCTGTAAGTTCTACCCATGTCTGAGGAATCATTGTTACTTCAGCCTGATCAAGTTTAAGGCCTGCTTTTTCCAAAGCTTCTCTTACAGTACCGCAGTCATCAGGGTTAGTAAGAATCTCAAAAGCATCTTCATCTTCATCATTAAAATCATCGGCACCTGCGTCAAGTGCTAACATCATAAGTTCGTCAGAATCCATGTTGCACTCTTCTTTATTGATGAGAATCTGTCCCTTTGTATCAAACATAAAAGAAACACATCCCGGAGTACCGACATTACCGCCACCCTTTGTAAAAGCATTTCTTACATTAGAAGCAGTACGATTCTTGTTATCTGTTAATGTTTCTACGATAATTGCTGTACCATTAGGTCCGTATCCTTCATATGTAATTGCAGTAAAGTTAGCAGCATTGGCGTCTCCCGCAGCCTTTTTGATACTTCTGTCGATAGTATCGTTAGGCATATTGTTTGATTTAGCTTTTGCAATTACATCTCTTAACTTACTGTTATTGTTAGGATCCGGTCCGCCCTCCTTAACAGCAACCATCAATTCTTTACCAAGACGGGTAAAAATCTTACCCTTGGCAGCATCATTTTTTTCTTTTTTATGCTTAATATTTGCAAATTTTGAATGTCCTGACATAAAAACCTCCTATTTATCTTCAGGTTTTAAATCTTTAATACTAAAGCTGTATCGTCCCATCTTATCTTTTCCAAGACATACACACTTAACAACATCGCCAAGTGTAAGGACATCTTCAACATGTTCAATTCTATCTTTGCTTACTTTGGAAATATGAATCATTCCCTCTTTGCCAGGGGCAAACTCAACAAAGGCACCAAACTCTTTAATGCTTATTACTTTACCTTCAAGGACAAGTCCTTCTTCGTAATCAGTAACAATGGTCTGGATATATTTAACTGCCTTATCCATCGCTTCTTTGTCAGTTCCGCATACAGATACCGCACCATCATCTGTTATATCAATCTTAACGCCTGTTTCTTCAATTATGGCATTAATTGTCTTACCTCTCTGACCGACAACATCACCAATCTTAGCAGGATCAATCTGAATCTGAATAATTTTTGGAGCATATTTGCCAACTTCCTTACGAGGTTCTGCAATTGCTTTACTCATACAGTTATCCATGATAAAGAATCTTGCTTCACGGCATCTTGCAATAGCACCTTCAACAATCTGTCTTGTAAGGCCATGAATCTTAATATCCATCTGGATTGCTGTGATACCATCCTTTGTACCTGTTACCTTAAAGTCCATGTCTCCAAAGAAATCTTCAAGTCCCTGGATATCTGTCAAAAGTACAAAGTCATCATCTGTCTCACCTGTTACAAGACCGCATGAAATACCGGCAACCATTTTCTTAATAGGAACACCGGCAGCCATTAATGACATACATGATGCACATGTAGATGCCATTGATGTAGAACCGTTTGATTCTAATACATCAGAAGTTACACGGATTGTATAACCGAATTCTTCTTGAGAAGGAAGTGCAGGAACATTAGCTCTTTCAGCCAAGTTGCCGTGACCAACTTCACGTCTGCCAGGGCCTCTTAGAGGTTTAACTTCACCAACTGAGAAACCAGGGAAGATGTATTTGTGCATGTAAGTTTTTTCAGTTTCAGGATCAACGCCGTCTAATTCTTGTTTCATGCCAGGGCCTGCAAGTGTTGCAACTGACAAGATTTGAGTTTGACCTCTTGTAAATACTGCTGAACCGTGAGCGCGAGGAATAACACCAACTTCACACCAAATAGGTCTAACTTCGGTCGGTTTACGTCCGTCTGCTCTAACACCTTCATCAAGAATCATTGCACGCATAATTTTCTTTTCAGCAGCTTTGAATTCTTCTGCAACAAAGTCAATACCTGTTTCTTCAATGATTTTGTGGATGTAATGATCT